>Ga0187877_1000372_pt1 | contig 58254 bp, 54 predicted proteins | sample June2016WEW_17_1_3_FD_132430 | JGI IMG/M metagenome (GOLD analysis project Ga0187877, IMG submission 132430) | Peatland microbial communities from SPRUCE experiment site at the Marcell Experimental Forest, Minnesota, USA - June2016WEW_17_100 | ecosystem: Environmental > Terrestrial > Soil >...
CGGCCCCGGATGCCGGAGGAGAGCCGCCCACCGCAACGGGCATCTGGATCACGCGCCGCTGGTACGGCCACACCGTGCCGCCCTTGTATTCCAGCTCCCGGTTCAAGCCGACTATGAGGACCGGGTCGTCGATGCGCGACACTTCACCGACGAGCCGCCGCGAGATCCAGATCTCCGCACCGCTCTTGCAATTGACCACCAGGATCTCCGACCAGGTGGCCTTCCGGAAGAGCCACTCGTTGTGCTCGATGTTGAGGATGGGGGGATAGAACGAGAATGGCCGGGAGGTCAAGTGGTTGAGCGACGGCGGAATGGGCGGGGAGGCCATGGGAATTCGAGGACAGGCAGCGAATTTCGCAAAGGCCGCGAAATTCGTAGCCTGTCCCTTAGTATACCTACTTGCGTCCCACCAGGCGCAGCCGCACACTGAATGCGCGGGCCTGGCCTCCTCCGTACTTCAGGAATTGGGACGTCCCCTGAACGTTGTTGACCACGTTGGCGTTCAGGGTGCCAGTCAGATTGTTGTACCCAAAACGCCAGGCCCACAAGTAATGCAAGGCGCGAAACTTGCGCTCGAGGTGCAGGTTGATATTGAAATAATCGGGAAAACGGCGGGAGTTCGGCGGACCCACCATGAAGCCATCCTCGTCCACCACTCCGAACGGAAAACCCGTGCGGTATTCCACCAGGTACGCCGCCGTGGTGTTGCGCACCAGGAATTCGAGCTTCCCCGGAAAGAAGCGTTTGGGCAGAGGGGCCACACCCCACATGTGAAAGCGATTGGGCGTGTCCCAGGAGAACGGTCCCGGGGCCTGCGGGCCGAACGTGGGGTTCTCGAGGCTGTAATCCACCACCGCGTTGGTGCGCGAAGCGGATCGCGTGTACCCGACGAACCATTCGAACTGGCCCGCGAACGTGCGCCTCAGGCTGAAATCGACAGCGTCGTACCGGTCGCGGCGGGTGTTCTGCAACTGGTAGGCGGCGCCGGTGAAGAGGGCGGGATTCAGCTCCGCGGCGGGCGTCACGAACACGAACCCGCGGCTCCCCGTGCGCCGCGTGTACCCGGCCTTGGCATAGAACTCGTGCGGCAGCTTGCGCTCGACGGTGAGGCTGGCGGTGCGGTAATAGGGCACCTCGAGGGCCTGCTCGTTCACCTGGAAGGCGGTCGGCACGGGGCCGTTCACAATTCCTCCCGGCAGGAAAAACGTCGAGAGGCTCACCTGGTCCTGCTGGCGCGTGATGGCGCCCATGCTGATGGCATCGTAGTAGACGCCCCAACCGGCGGAGAATTTGGTATCGCGCAGGCCGCGCGGCGCCCATGACACCGAAAAGCGCGGCGCCACCTCGAGGTCGCGGACGATCTCGTTCCATTCCGCGCGGACGCCGGCTTCCAGCACCAGTCCTTCGCGCGGCGTCCAGTGGTCCTGAATGTACTGCGCGGCCTCGAAATTCTTGCGCACCTGAAAGGGACTGCCCTCGAAGGAAACGTAGCGGGCCACGGAACCGTCGTCCCGCAGGACTTCGTAGTCGTGGCGGACGACATGCTGGTGAAACGCCTCCCGCTCGAAGTCGATCCCGAACTTCAACTGGTGGGTGCCGAGGAGGTGCAGCGTGGGCAGGAACAGGTTGGCGATCCATTGCTGCCGGTACGAGTGGCGGTCGGTGCCGACAAAATAGTTTCCCAGGTCCCCGAAGGGCGTGATTTCGAATAACTGGCTGCCTTGCGGCGAGTCGCGCAGCAGCGTGCGGTCGTCGGCGAAGCCGAGATCGAGCAGGGCCCCGCGGCCGAAGTAATGCTGGTCGCGGATGGCGCTCATGAAGAGCGTCTGGCGATGATTGGTAGTGGTCTCGACGGGATTCAGAATGCTGAGGCCGGAGCGGGCGGTGTCGGAGAGGTTAAACAGGAAGCTGCCGGTGAGGGTATTGGCGTGCGTCAGGTTGACCTGGAACCGCGAGAGATCGCTGGCGGTAAGCCCGGTAGTCCGGTTCTGCCCGTTGGGCAGCCCGTGGATGGTGTCCACGCTGTAGAAGGCGTCGAACCCGTTGTGAAACCAGGCGCGCCCCTTGGCCAGCGGCCCGGAGAACTCCAGCCGCGGCGTCCATTTATTCACATGAACGCCGCCCTCGGAGGAAAGTCCGGGGAAAAAATTCGTGACGCCGAAACGCCAGCGGTCGTCACCCATCTTGGTGGTCAGGTTGAGGACGCCGGCGGAGCCTCTGCCATTGTCGGCCGAGAAGCGGCTGTTCTCCACGTCCATGGATTGGATGGTTTCGATGTTGACGCGCGCCTCCAGGCGGCCGGTCACGGGGTCGGAAATGTTGAAGCCATCGAGCGTGTAGTTGGTCTGGCTGGTGTCGCCTCCGTTGAAGTGGGACCGGCCGGCGTTGTCCTGCACCACGCCGTCCATCATCGGCAGCGCGTTGCGGTAATCCTGCGGCGCGGGGTACGGGATGGCCTGGATTTCGGCGTTGGCGAGCTCTTTGTGATCGGAGGGCTGCTGCAAATCGATGGCCGGAGGCGAATAGGTGACATCGATCCGTTCCGAGAATTCCTGCACGTGGTTGAGCGCGATGGTGAGCTGAGTGGCGGCGGCGTCAAACCGCTGCCCGCGTCCCTGGTAGAGGTAGAAGCCCAAACGCTCGGCGCGAATGGCGTATTCCCCGGCGGCGGGCAGGTTCAAGCGGAAGTTGCCGGCGAGGTCGGAAGAGGCCACCACGGCGGCGCCTCCCGCGGCCGCGCGCAGCTCCACGCGGGCTCCGGCGATGCCGGCGCCGTTTTCATCCACCACGCGTCCCGAGATGGAGACCTGCGCCTGAAGGCCGGCGCAGGCAAGCAGAAGACCCAGAACGAGTCGCGCACTGTGGGGACACCTGGCCATCGCGGGTTCGTACGCCTGCGGTACGCCTGCTCACCGTTCAGGATAGCGCGTGGCGCAGGGTGGCGCGGGGCTTACGCAGGCGGGCACGCGGGAATCCCTACTCCGCCATCCTCCAGCGCCGCGCCGATCCTCAGGATGAGCGCCTCGTCCCACGCCGGACCGATGATCTGAATCCCGATGGGCAAGCCGTTCGACGCCAGTCCGCAGGGGATCGAAAGCGCCGGCAGGCCCAGCACGTTGATGCCGCGAACCAGGCGGGTGGTGGCCAGGCGCACGTCCTCGTCCCGGCCGCCCAACCGGACGGCGGCATCGCCGATGCGCGGGGCGGTGTTGGGGGTGGTGGGAGCGATGAGGCAATCCACTTCAGACCAGAGCTGATCGAATTCGCGGCTCAGCTTGCGGCGCAGCCGCTGCGCGTTGATGTAGTCGGTGGCGGGCACCAGGCGGCCCTGGTCGAGCAGGGAGAGCACATCCGGGCCGAATTTCTCCCGGCGTTCGAGGAACGGCTCGGCCACCGCGGCGGCTTCCGCCAGCAGAATGACGCGGCCGACGGCATTCAGCGCCGCGACATCCGGAACTCGCACCGACTTGACCACCGCGCCCAGCGATTGGGCGCGCGCGAAGACTCCGCGAACCGACGATTCGACGCCGGGGTCCAGGTGGTCGAAATAGAAATTCCCGGGGAAACCGATGCGCAGGCGGCGAATGGAGCAGCCGTCGTCGGGAATGTAGTCGACCACCGGGTGGCGCGACGAGGTTGGATCGCGGCGGTCGTGCCCGGCGATGGCATTCAGCACCATGGCGGCATCGCGGACCGAGCGGGCGAGCGGGCCCATGTGATCGAGGCTGTAGGCCAGGGGCAGGGCGCCGTAACGGCTCACGCGGCCATAGGTGGGCTTGAGTCCCACGGTCCCGCAAAACGCGGCGGGGATGCGGATGGAGCCTCCCGTATCGCTGCCCATGGCGGCGTAGACCATCTGGGCGGCCACGGCCGCGCCCGAGCCGCCGCTCGACCCGCCGGGGCTGTGCTCGAGGTTCCACGGATTGCGCACCGGCCCGAAGTGTGGATTGGCCGAGGTGATGCCGTAGGCCATCTCGTGCATGTTGAGCTTGCCGAGCATCACGGCGCCGGCCGCCCTCAGCCGTTCCACCACGGCCGCGTCGATGGCGGGAACAAAATCTTCATAGACCTTAGATCCGCAGGTGGTGCGCACGCCGCGCGTAGCGAAGAGGTCTTTTACCGCGACGGGGATTCCGTGCAGGGGCCCGCGGTCGCGCCCGGCGGCCAGCTCGGCATCCGCCTGCCGCGCCTCTTCACGAGCCTGTTCGGCGGTGACGGTGATGAACGCATTGAGCTTGGAATTGAGGCGGCCGATGCGCGCGTTGGCCGCGGCCGCCAGCTCGACGGCGGAGACCCGGCGCGCCCGCAGCGCATCGGCGGCTTCCCGAATGGTCACTCGCCGTTCTCCTCGAGGCACGGCCCCGTAAACGGTTCCACGTCGGGCGTGAGGTCTTTCACCAGCGGACGGAAAGCCGCTTCCAGCGCCTCGAGCGGCTCGGCGATGCGATTAAGCTCGGCGGGATCGACCTCGAGGCCGCTGGCTTTGGCGATGGCTCTCCAATCTTTCACGCAGCCTCCAACGACAGCGGATCTTCCCGGTCCTGGCGCGCGGTCCAGTGCGCCCCGGCCAGCACGATCATGGCAGCCGCGAAGCTCCAGAGCAGGATGGTGACGGAGTGCTCGAAGATGAGGTACTCGCGGTGGAGCTTGGCCTGCAACAGAGGAGCGACCACCAGGTTGACATACTTGAGCGCTTCCAGCGCCAACCCCACCAGAATGGCTACGGGGGCCACGCGGGCCGGCTCGACCTTCCGGTTGGGCAGCAGCCAATAGATCAGAAACAGCGCCAGAATCGAGATCGGCACGGCAGCCAGTTTGAACATCAGCAGGTTGATCCAGACCCCGAATCCGGTGTTGAGGCTGCCCGCCGCCGGCAGCCACCGGCTGTTCAAGGCCGTCAGCATCAAGGAGAGCAGCGCCAGGCCGCCGCACACAAAGATGAGGCCCAGGCTGACGAGCTGGTTCTTGATATAGGAGCGGTTCCTGGCGACTCCCCACGCGCGGTTGAGCGCCACCTCGAGCGGCTCAAAAATACCGTTGGCGGTAATCAGGAGCAGAAACATGGAAGTGAGATGGATCTTGCCGTTTACCTTGAACCATGCCTGGAGGTTCTTCAACATGAACTGGCCCGGCTCGCCGGCAAAAGAATCGCCGATGGCCAGGTAGATGGCCTGCTCGGCCGCGCGCCAGTGGAGGACATCGCGGCAGAACGACGTGATGACGATGAGGAATGGATAGGTTGACAGCAACACGCTGGCGGCAATCGCGAGGGCGTAAACGTGCGCCTCGGTTTGCGCCAGGTAGTGGAGAGTGGGCCGCCAGCGCGACCACCAAAGCCCTTGGTTTTCGGGAAGGATCGTGGGGAACAAACTCCAGCTTAACTCGGTTGGTTCACCGCCGAGACGATATGGGCGCCCAACCGGGCGCGTTTGCCGATGCCATAGGCCCGAAAGTTATTTTCTTCGCAGCCGCTTCCCTTGACATTCCTCGCCATCTGATTTATACCTAGTCTGGACAGGGAAAAATGGAATCGAACACCGTCCCGGAGCTGCTCCCCGGCACGCTCTACTTGCTGATCCTGCGGACCCTGAGCCGCGGCCCGCTTCACGGATACGCCATCGTCAAGCGAATCAAGGACGCTTCCCGCGAGGGTCTCCGGATCGAAGACGGCTCGTTGTATCCCGCGCTCAACCGCATGCTGGTCAAGGGCTGGCTGACGTCGGAGTGGGGCGTTTCCGAGAATAATCGCAAGGCCCGCTTCTACCGGCTGACACCGGAGGGCCGCAAACAGCTCAACCAGGAAGCGGGTGAATTCGACCGCCTGGTGCGCGCCATCCAGATGGTGATGCGCACCGCCTGAACGGAGACCCCCATGGCCTTTTGGAACGAAATCGGCAACCGCGTCGCCTGGCTGTTCCGGCGTTCGCGGTTCGATCGGGAACTCGAGGAAGAGATGCGGTTCCACATCCAGGCCCGCGCGGACGAACTGGAACAGGCAGGCGTGTCCAGCGCCGATGCCCTGCGGCGCGCACGGCGAGAGTTCGGTTCCACGCTGCGGAGCCGGGAAGAGACGCGCTCGGCGTGGCAAATGCGCTGGCTGGAGGATCTTGGCTCCGATCTCCGCTATGCGGCGCGCGCGTTGCGGCGCAATCGTGCGCTGGCGCTGGCGGCAGTGGGCTCGCTGGCCCTGGGAATCGGCGCCAACACCACCATATTCAGCATCGCGAAAGAAGCGCTCTTCAGCGAGCCCTCCTGCCGCGATTCAAAGTCGCTGGTCGAGATTTCAGTGAGCGGCAACACCTGGATCCCCATGTCGCAATATCGTTTCCTGGAGGCGACACACGCATTCGACGGGCTCGCCGGGATGAACATCCAGATGGTGGTGAACTGGCGCGACGGCAACCGTACCTATCGCCTGGCTGGAACCCGCGTCACCGGCAACTTCTTCGAGGTGACGGGAATACCAGTCGCCATGGGCCGGCCCATCGAGCGCGGCGAATCCGATGTGGCAGTGGTTACGCACGGGTTCTGGACCAAGCACCTGGGCGGCGATCCGAAGGTAGTCGGCCGCACACTGGCGCTGGACGGCAAGCCGTACACGGTGGTCGGAGTATTGCCTCGCGACCACCGCATGCTGGCCGGGTTCGGTTTCACGCCCGACCTGTACCTGACCAAGGATCCCATCGAGGTCATAATGTATGCGCGGCTGCCGCGGGGGATGACGCGCCAGGCGGCCTATGCCGCACTCAAGCCGATCTGCCGCGAGCTGGACCGCGTGTACCCGGACGTCAATCGCAAATGGGCGAAAGAGGTGCGGCTTTCCGCGGTGGGCGGGGTGGAACGGCTTCAAGAGGACGGCCAAGAGGCGATTCCGTTGGCGGCGTTCTTCGGCATGCTGGTGGTCGTGACGGCGATCGTGGTGCTGATCGCGTGCGCCAACGTTTCCAGCCTGCTGCTGGCGCGAGCCTTCACCCGGTCGCGCGAGTTCGCCATCCGTATGTCGCTCGGCGGCAGCCGGGGACGGTTGGTTCGGCAGTTGCTCGCCGAGAGCCTGTTGTTGGCGCTGCTCGGAACGGGCGCCGGCCTGCTGCTCAACCTTTGGCTCACGAGATTACTGAGCGGTGTGCACATTCCCACGCCGCTGCCCATCGAGCTGCTGATCCAACCGGACCGGATGCTGCTGGCCTACTCGGTGGCGCTGACCTTCGTGGTGACGCTGGCGACTGGACTTGTACCGGCGCTGAAGGGCACGCGCGCGGGAATCGGCGGCGCGCTCAAGGAGGGCGGCCGGCAGAACGGACCGGCGGGCTATTCGCTGCGGAACGCGCTGGTTGTCGGGCAACTGGCGGTATCCATCCTACTGCTCAGCGCGGGGCTGCTGTTTCTCCGCAACCTGATGTACGCCACATCGTTCAACGCGGGGTTCGACACCAGCCATGCGGTGGTGGCAACGTTTCAGACTGTGTGGGGCACGTACACGCCACAGAGGTTCGCGGGACTGGTGGACACCGCGCTGGAACGCCTGCGGGCGCTGCCGGGGGTTGAGGCGGCCTCGCCTGCCTCCGCCGTGCCCCTGAACCCATTCCTGGCATTCAATCGGCCCGGCGGCCAGTTCCGGCCGGACGCGGGCAGCCGCACCGTGCGCGTGCAGTACAACTTCAACGCCGTGGGGCCGGATTATTTCCGCATCATGGGGATTCCCATTCTGCAAGGCCGCGCTTTCGCGGATTCGGACCGTCTCGGGACGCCGCCGGTCGCGATTCTGAATGAGACCATGGCTCGCCGATTGTTCGGAAACACCAACGCGGTGGGTCACATCCTTCGATTTCCGGACAATCGCGACGCGACGGTCGTGGGCATAGCGCGCAACTGTAAGTACGTCACCCTGGGAGAAGAAAACGCCATGGCGCTGTATGATCCCTATTTCCAGCAAGATCATTCGGCGTTTGCGCACTTCTTCGTGCGCACCCGGAGCGCGCCGGAAACCATGGTCCGAAAAGTGGACGAGACGCTTGCCGGCCTGGACGCGGGGGCCGCGGTGGAAACCCGCGCCATGGGTGAGATCTTCGCGGGGGCGTTGCTGCCGAGCCGTCTGGGCGCCGCCATCCTGGGATCGATGGCGCTGTTCGGATTGATGCTCGCTTCCATCGGACTCTATGGAGTCTTGCTGTACGCCACCCAGCAGCGGATTCGCGAGATCGGTATTCGTGTCGCGCTGGGCGCCACGCCAGGCGACGTTCTGGCGATGGTTGTGGGCCAGAGCCTCAGGCTGGTGACGGCCGGGATGGTAATCGGCCTCGCGGTGGCCGCGGCCGCGGTGCGCCCGCTATCGATGTTCCTGGTTCCGGAGGTGCGTCCGGCAGATCCGATGAACTTCGTGGCCGTGGCCTGCGCGCTGGCGCTAGTCGCGGGCCTGGCGACGGTGGCGCCCACCGCCCGCGCGTTGCGCGTCGACCCGGCGGTGGCGCTCAAGCACGAGTAGGCGACGCATTCCGGAGGCGATCAGGGGGACGGCCAGCGAGACAATTCCCCTGCGACCGGTTGAATCGGGTTGCGGTTCCATGCCGCGCGGAATCGCTCCAGGAACTCCGGTCCCCGTAATTGGGGGATGGTGACAAACACCACGCTGAACTGCGGAAAGCGCTTCAATGCCCGTGCGGCGGACTCGCCAAAAAGCCGGTCGCGTGTGAGCACACAGGAGAAGCCGGCTTGAACCGCGACTTCCACCAGTGCTCCGTTGGTGAGGCCCTTCCATCCCTGGGCATCGGCCGCCCGGGCCTGGATGCCGAACTCGCCAAGAACCTCGGCGATTCTCTTCGGCATGTTTACGTCAAGCAGCCACATTCGGAGCGTCCAACACCTCGGAAGCGACCTTCATAATCTCCGGGATGGCTTCATGGGGAAAAGTGCCGTAGGTCTCCTCGATCTCTTCGACGGCCATGCCCTCTGCCATGCACGACAAGATGAAGGATACTGAGAACCGGGTCCCGCGGATAGCGAGTTTGCCGCCCAGCAACTCGGGGTCGGCCACGATCCAGCGGTAGTCCTTGAATGGCTTGAGATCCCGTTCCGTCATTCGCTCACCTATCTCTCCAATTACACCACGGTCGGGCGGGGGATAACCGGCCGAGAAAATTGAACCCCCTGGATGAGGGATGGCACCGCTATTTCGGGTGCGGGGTGATGCTTTGAATGTGGTAGGTGTCGCCTTTGATCGTGAAATAGAGCCGCCAATCCTTGCTGGCACGAGCTTGTCAGAGGTCCTCCGATTCGCTGTACTTCTTGGCACGCAGTAAGGGGTGATGGAGGTTCCGGACCAGAAGGCGCGTCTGCTTCAAAATGGCGCGCTGAATGTCCAGGGGAGCAACCCTGGTTGCCTTCTAACAGCGCTCAGAGAAGGAAACTCTCATCTGGCGCGCTTGACTGATTTGGCGGGCGGGCGCTTCATCTGGGATTTCAAGAAGTTCACGGCTTCATCCGCGGTGAAAGGGCCATGCGAGCGACCTTTGCGGAAATCTTCCATGCCTTCGGCCATTCCCGCGTCAATGATCCGGCGTTGTTCGGAGGTGTATTCATCATCGGCAGTGGGGAGTTTCGGGATGATGTTGATGATTCCGCCGGACACTTTGAACTCCAGCCGATCACCGGGTTTGATGCCCGCCCGACGGCGCACGCTGGGCGGCACCACCAAACTGGCCTTGTTTTTCACTGTGATCGTCATGGAGGTAAAGCAAAAAGGCTATTGCGGCAGTCGCGCACCCTCGCACCCCCAACGGCAAAGAACACGTTTTCCAAGCGCTTCCAGTGAATCGGAGCCAGCCGGGCCATCTTCAGGCGCTCAACTGGGCGAAGTGGCGTTCAACGGAAATCCACTTCGGCGCCCGCCAGCAGCCCTCATGGTATTCGTAGGCGCACTCTTCCAAAACCTCGCGGAGCGTACCCATCTCCTGTGCCGTCGAAAGGAAGAGGCCAACCGCTTCCTCTAGAGCGGCGCGCGCCTGGTCCGGGGTGCTTCCGGCACTGACCACATCAACGGGCATCGCCTGCGCGACATACTGCGCGCCCCTTCCCGCCAAATCTGCACCGTATAGTCGATCCGCATCCACTTTCCCTCTCTTTTATCATAAGGCCGTTCACGAGATGCAGCCGCTGGCCGACGCCGGGCGTTATGCCCAACCTTCCTACGGATTGGGTGTGGTGAACAGCCGCTTGTAATCTTCCCAGTGCGCGTTCATGATGTCCATCTTGCGCTTGAGCTGCGCTGGAAGATCTGGCCCCAGCCGGCGAATGGTCTCCTCGGCGGGAGTGGGCGCCAAATCGAGCAACGGCCCCTTGGCCGACAGCAACAACTGCCGCAAGCGCATGGCGTTGTCGATTTCATTGCGCGCCAGGCGCATCAGGTCGGTGCGGTCCCAGCCGCTCTGCGCGCCCAGCACCGGGTTCGGATCGGGCTTCACTCCCAAGGCTTTCACGCGATCGAGTTGAGCCTGATACTCGATAATATCGTCGGCGCCGCGCACCAGGCACTGGAGCGCGGCCAGCCGCTGGCCTAGCAACTCCCACTCGCCCGGCGAACTGGAACCCGCGCGCAGGCGCAGGGCCAGCGCCTCGGCGCGGCTCAGGCTGCCGGTCACCTTTTCGATGATGTTCTGCACCAGCAGGCGCGCGCCCCATCCTTCGTACATGCGCATGGCCTGAATATCGATCAGGTCGTCAGCCTGCTCTTCGCCCTTGGCCTGGAAGAGGAATGGGCGGTAATAGCTCTTCTCTTCGTTCGTCAGGTTCTCCGGGAACGGCACCAGCGGGCGGTTCACCCACCGCCCCAGAATACCGCCCATGGTCAGCACGGGACCGAAGTTCAACGTTCCCAGATAGCGTTCGGCTTCGTCGGTGGCTATCCACAGGGAGAGCAGGTCGTCGGCCCCATCCTTGCCGGCGGTCTGGCTGGCGAGCTCGTGAAGCGCCGTCCACAGGTCCACTTCGTTGCGCGGTCCGGCCCTGCGGAATGCTTCGAGCACCTTGAAATTGAAATCGGCGCCCACGGCATCGGCCACGGAAACCACCAGCTTGTTGCTGGGCGCGCGCCCGCCGGCCATCAACGCGCGCATCGTCGCAATCGGCCGCGGGACCCCGACCACCGGCGCGAATTCGCCCGCTCCTCCGCCGAAACGCCGTATCGCCACGCGGTGACCATCGGGACCTTCGAGATGATTTACGGCCATCCCAGCGGGCAGCTTGCGCGCGATCAGCTCGGGATGGTCGAAGGTCGGAATCATCCACTGGCGGGGCGCAATCTCGACCAGGTCCACGGTGATCTGCCGGCCCAGTTGGCCGGCGGCATCGTGCAGCGCGGTGAGGAAGCCCGCCACGCGATCTTCCATGGGGCGGCGCTGGCAGAAGGTCGGCCCGTTCAAGCCTGGATAAAGGGCCGGCGTCCAGCACAGGCCCGAACCCGCGTCGGTGGTGGTGAAGGAAAAGACCTCCACTTCGGGCAGCCGCTTCAGAAGCTTCTGCAAGGCCTCCCGATACAGCGCCAGTGTGGCGGGCTGGTCGACGCACGGCGCAAAGCGAGGGGTGCGCGAGCGATTGGCATGATCCACGCGCGGGCCGCGCAAATCGGGGTGATCGGCAAAGAACGCCTCCGGCAACACGTGCGGTTCGTTGGCCGTGTAGGCGGCCTTCAAACCAAGGCGCCGCAGCACTTCACAGCGCGCCCGGAAGAGGTCCGCCACTCTTTCCGCGTAGTCCTGGTCGAGGTACTTCTCGAGCGCGGCCGGCGGAAAGATCTTCAGTAAACCCGGGTGATACATGTACCAAGCCGGGTACGGGTCGCCGGGCACATCCATCTCCCACAGCGCGGGAGGAAGGTCCTCCGTAATCACGACGTGGGTGGCGCCCAGTTGCCTGGCACGCGCCGCATTGCGCTCGAACGTCTCCAGATCGGAAGCCGGTTGGCACAAAGGAGCTGCGGCAAAGCATGCGAAGACGGCGAGGTAGTACGGTTTCATCGGGAAACAGCTAGATCGTATTATGACGCATCCCATTGAGCGGGGAGGACAAGCTGAAGCATGTCCTACCAACTCAGGCCGTACCCGAACGCAAACAGCGGATCGTACTCCTTGTCGCCGGGGTGCCTGGCCACCTGCGCCATGGAGCGCGGCCAGGCGAACGAGAGTTTCCCCGTAGGCCGGAAATCGCCAAAGAGCACGTCCGCGATTCCTTCGCCCTCGGTGCCCGGCAGCCAGGCGGCCACCACGGCATCGGCTCGGTCCAGCACGCCGCCGAGGATCATGGGGCGGCCGGAGAACAGGATCACCACCACCGGAATCCCCGCCGCCTTCATGTTGGCAACGGCGTCCACGTCCTCTTGAGCCAGTGACAGATCGGCGCGGTCGCCGTTCCCTTCGGCGTAGGGTAATTCGCCGATCACCACTACCCCGACGGTGGCGCCGGCGGCGCCCGTGCCGTCCTTCGAAAAGGTGACTTGCGTGCCCTTGGCGACCGCCTGCCGGATGGCGGCCAGCACGGTGGTGCCGCCCGGGGTGACGTCTCCGCTCTTACCCTGCCAGTCGATGGTCCAGCCGCCGCATTGGTTGCCGAGGTCGTCCGCGCTCTTGCCGCCCACGTGGATGCGGGCCGCGGTCTTCTTCAGCGGCAGAAGCTTGTTCTGGTTCTTCAGCAGCACCAGCGACTGGCGCACGGCTTCGCGCGCCACCTGGCGATGCTCGGCCGAGCCGAACGTCTTGTGGAGGCCGCGGTCGGCCAGTTGCGACCGGTTCGGGTCCATCAGGCCCATGGCGAACTTCACGCGGAGAATGCGCGTCACGGCGTCGTCGATGCGCGCGATCGGCACCGCGCCCTCGTCCACCAGTTGCTTCAGGCTGGCGATGAATTCCTTGTATCTGCTCGGCACCATGGCCATGTCCATGCCGGCGTTGATCGAGATTCCGATGGCTTTCTTGTAGTCTCGGTCCACCTGGTCGATGGCGTTGTAGTCGGAGATCAGAAATCCCTGGAAGCCCAGTTCCTGTTTCAGAATCTCCGTGAGAAGGCGCCTGTTGCCGGAGACCTTCACGCCGTTCCAACTGCTGTAGGAGGGCATGATGGACCCTACGCCGGCCTGGACCGCCGCGATGTAGCCTTGCAGGTGAATGCGGCGCAGGGTGGCTTCGTCGACGCGCGTATCGCCCTGATCCAGGCCCCTGCCCCCGTGCGCGGAGCCGAAGGCGGTGCCGCCATCGCCGGCAAAGTGTTTGGCGCAGGCCAGGATGGCAAGCGGGTTGGCCAGGTCCGCGCCCTGAAAACCGCGCACCGCCGCCCCCGCCATTTCCCGCACCAGTTGCGGGTCTTCGGAGAAACCTTCGTAGGTGCGGCCCCAACGCACATCCCGCGGCACGGTGACGCACGGCGCAAACGCCCACTGGATGCCGGTGGCGCGGACTTCCTCGGCCGTGACGCGCTCAACCTTTTCCACCAGCGCGGCGTTGCGCGTCGCGCCCAGCCCGATCTCGTGCGGGAAGACGACCGCGCCGAGCACGTTGTTGTGCCCGTGCACCGCGTCGATGCCGTAGAGGATCGGGATCTTGAGCCGCGTGTTCGCGGTGTGCCGCTGGAGCCGGTCATAGAGATCGGTCCACGCCTGAAGGCTGTTGCCCTCCTTGGGGTCGGAGGAGCCGCCGCTCAGAATGGAGCCGACGAAATAGTTTTCGATATCGGCCAGGTCCTTGATGTACTCCTGATCGGGTTGGGTCATCTGCCCGATTTTTTCCGCCAGCGTCATCCGCGCCAGCAGCGGCTTCACCTGAGGGTCGAAAGAGGAAAGCGGCTTCGGTTGGGAAGCGGCGGAAAGGGCGACGCCAAGCAAGGCGGCAACCCGGAAACAGCGCGAGCAGTTCATAACATCACCCATGCCGAGAAGATTTACGATCAACGAGAAGGTAAATCCAATGTTACAGCAGTCCGCCCGTGCCGTACGGCGGTTGGCGATGTTCGTTTTGCCGGTGGCAGCGCTCCTGGCGCAAGACAACGCATTCGACCCCGCCATCTTCAAGGCCCCACCCGCCATGTACCGCGGCCACGCCGAGCATCAGGGTAACCGGGACACGTGGATGGAGCGGCTGTCGTATGCACTCGCCCGCGACTACACCCTGAACGTAACAAGCTTCTGAGTCATCCGTCTCGAACGGGAAGCGCCGTCAATCCAGCTTGCTGGACGCCGAGATGCTGCTCGTATAGTTATCTTTCAGAGGATCGTCCGGAACCAGGCTTTCGATCTTCTTCCATGCCGAGCCGGGACCGGTCTGCCTCAGTACACCGAGTTGACCGATGGCCCAGGGCGCCCCGTTCACGGTGATAAGCTGGCACAGAAAAAGCTGGCCGTCGACTCCGATGGTCTTCCAGCTTTCGCCGTCTTCGCTCACCAGAAGACTGTCATCCGCCGTGATCCAGCCGCGATTCGAGCTATCGAAAAGAATGGAGGTGAGCGACGATTTCACCGGGCTGGTTTGCGCCGTCCATGTGACGCCGCCGTCGCGGCTGCGCAAGATCTGCCCGCTGAATCCCACGATCCAGCCGTTGTTGGCATCGCGGAAGTACACCGAGGTTAGCGACCACGACGCCGCATCGGTTCGCACCTGCTGCCAGGTCTTGCCGCCGTCCGTCGTGCGAAGAATCATGCCGGCCCAGCCGACAACCCAGCCGTGGTCCGCGTCCAGGAAGAAGACGTTTTCGAGCGACTCCTTGGTGCCGGTGGTTTGTGGGGACCAGGTGAGGCCCCCGTCCGCCGAATGAAGAATGACTCCGTCGTACCCGGTCACCCAGCCCGACTGGCCGACGAATTGAATGGCCGTCAGGTTCTCGGTAACACCCGTTTTCCGAGGCTCCCAGGTCTTGCCGCCGTCGGCCGTGGCCACCAACAGCCCCTCATCGCCGACCGCAAAACCGTGGTTCGCATCGGAGAACTCGATATTCCGTAGATGCCCTTTCGCGCCAGTATCGCGGTTGGACCACGTCGTCCCACCGTCGGTGGTGACCATCAAGCCGCCTTGTTCGCAGAGCAGGTAAACCAGCGATGGAGCCGGCGAAACGCCGTCCCGCAACCAGCAACTTTTTCGATCCTGCGCACCGGCAGCCGTCGGCGCGCTGGCAGCCACCTGCGCGCTGGCAGCCAACTGCCAGAGCATGGAAAGCGCAAGTACGTTGACCAGGCTTGCCAAAATCCCACCTTGGGACACTCCCTTAAGCATGTTTGCCTCCATCTGCTTCGATGATTCGGCTACTGCTGAAGTTACCGATTGCGTGTGCTTTCGCACGGCCCTATCGAGCCATTAACAGGTAGCACTTTAGAGCTATGATCCAAATCGGATCCAGATTCCGGCCCAGCACCTGGACTGGCTCTTCGAATAACCTGAGATCAATAGGAGACGGTAATGAGCTTGCGACGTCGCAATCTGCTTCAATCCCTGGGGGCCGCCGGGCTGCTAGGCCTCGTCAGCCCCCACGAACAACAGGCGCAGGAGGCGGTGGCGCGCGCCACGGGCGGCATGGGCGCGCCTCGCATCAAAGACATCGGCGTGATTGAATCCCAACCCGCCGGGGTGCGGCTCACGGTAGTCAAAATCACCACCGACCAGGATGGCCTCTACGGATACGGGTGCGCCACGTTCACGCAGCGGGCCGACCTGGTCAAGCCCGCGGTGGAGAAGTACCTGAAGCCGTTCCTGCTCGGCAAGACCACGGATCGGATCGAAGATATCTGGCAATCCTGCTACGACAGCTCGTACTGGAAGAACGGTCCGGTGCTGAACAACGCCATCAGCGGCATCGACATGGCGCTTTGGGACATCAAGGGCCGGCAAGCGGGCATGCCGGTTTATCAGTTGGTGGGGGGCAAATGCCGGGAGGCCGCCGATACCTACGGCCATGCGGATGGCCCCGAGTATAAAGACGTGGTGGAAGCGGCGAAACGCTATCTGGCGCAGGGGTTTCGCAATGTGCGCGTTCAGGTGGGCATTCCCGGAATGGCCGGCTACGGCGCCGGGCGCAGCGGCGCTGCGGCGGTTAAGGCCCTGCACGACACGCCGGTCTTCGAACCGGCGGTCTACATCCGGCGCGCGTTGAAACTCCTGGAAGTCTGCCGGCAGGAGCTGGGCGAAGAGGTCGAGCTGCTTCACGACATGCATGAGCGCGTGTCGCCCAACCAGGCCGTTCAGTTCTGCAAGGACGTCGAGAAGTTCAAGCTGTTCTTCATCGAGGACCCGCTCTCGCCGGAGGACCTCGGCTATTTCCGGCAGATCCGGCAGAATTGCGCCACGCCCATCGCCATGGGCGAACTCTTCAACAGCCCGCATGAGTGGATTCCGCTGATTGCGGAACGCTTGATCGACTACATCCGCGTGCACCTTTCCCAAACGGGCGGATTCACGCCGGCGCGCAAGATTGCGGTCCTGGCCGAGATGTACGGCGTCAAGACCGCGTGGCACGGGCCGGGCGACGTGTCTCCGGTGGGCCACATGGCGAATGTCACGCTCGACGTGGCCTGCCACAACTTCGGCATTCAGGAGTACTCGCCGTTCAACGACCGCACCCAGGAGGTTTTCCAGGGCTGCCCGGTGATGAAAGACGGCTACCTGTGGGTGAGCGAGAAACCCGGCTGGGGCATCGAGGTGGATGAGAAGGCGGCTTCCAAGTTCCCCTTCACCGCGGGGAGAAACAACCTGAACGGCGGCTGGGGAGAGGTCCGGCGCCGCGACGGCACCGTGATCAAGCAGTGAGAGGTCTTGAGAACGCGAGTATCATATTAGGTCTATGACCAACCCGGCGCGCGGCCGGATCAGGTGGATCCTGATCATATGGATGTTTACGATCAGCGCCATCGCCTACCTGGATCGCGTGAACATTTCCATCGCCGGCAGTTCCATCGAACAGGAATTCCAGCTTAGCCATATCCAGCTCGGCTGGGTCTTCAGCGCCTTCGTGCTGGGGTATGCCCTGTTCCAAGCGCCGGGAGGCCGCCTGGCCGATCGTTTCGGGCCGCGGAAGATTGTCGCGCTGGGAACCCTCTGGTGGGCCGTGTTCACGGCCCTGACGGCGCTGGCGCCTACGGGCATCACCGGCGTGCTGATCATTCTGCTGGCCGTGCGCTTTTCGTTGGGAGTGGGGGAGGCCGTGGTTTATCCCGCTTCCAATCGGCTGGTGGCAAGCTGGATTCCTTCCCAAGAGCGCGGGGTGGCTAACGGATTGATCTTCGCCGGGGTAGGCGCGGGCGCCGGAATTACGCCGCCCCTCATCACCTATATTCTGCTGCACTGGGGCTGGCGCTGGTCCTTCTGGATCAGCGCGGTGATCGGGCTGGCGGCGGGCGCGGTCTGGTATCTGCTGGCGCGGGACCGGCCCGAGGAACACCCCTGGGTGACCCCGCAGGAGGCCGCCCACATCCGGTCCGGATTGCCGGACCAGCCGGCCGGAGCCTCGGCGGCAAAGGCAGTGCCGTGGGGAACGATTCTGAGGAGCAAAGAGGTGCTGGCGGTTTCGTTGAGCTATTTCTGTTATGGCTATTCCGCCTACATTTTCTTCACCTGGTTCTTCATTTACCTCAACACGGTGCGCGGCCTGGACCTCAAGTCGAGCTCCTTCTTCGGGATGCTTCCGTTTGTGGCGATGGCCACGTGCTCACCCCTGGGCGGCTGGATCAGCGACGGCCTGACGAAGCGCCATGGGAAACGCACGGGCCGCTGCGGGATTGCGGTGGCCGGCATGGGGCTGTCGGCGCTGTTCATCGCGCTGGGGACGCTGGCGGCGGACGCGCGCGTGGCAAGCATCGTGCTCGCGGGAGGCGCCGGCGCCTTGTATCTTTCCCAGAGTTCCTTCTGGTCGGTGACGGCCGACATCGCCGGCCCTTCCGCCGGAACCGTCTCCGGCGTAATGAATATGGTCGGGCAGTTTGGCGGTGTCACGACCGCTTCTCTCACTCCGCTGGTCGCAGCGCACTTTGGCTGGCCGGCGTCGTTCCTGGTAGCCGCGGGCCTGGGCGTGCTGGGATCTCTGGCCTGGCTGGTGGTGAATCCCGAGCGGACACTGCTTGGGAAGTCCGTGGAAAGGATCTGAAACATGAGTCGAAAAACTTATCTCGCAGGCCTCCCTGTACTTGTCCTCGCCGGTTGGGTGATGGCACAGCCTTCCGGCGATCCTCTCATCGAGGGCTTTCGCGGGGTGGAAGTGGCCTCCGTGGCGGATGCCACGGAGCAATTGTACGGGCAGCGCTCGTATATGTCGCACGACATGCGGCCGCTGTTCAAGACCAAGTTTGCGGGCCCCGCCGTAACCGTCCTCATGAAGAAGGAGGAGCACAAGGAGGGTTCGGCGGCTTCCCAGGGAATGTTGGACGCCATCGACGCCGCTCCGGCCGGCTCGGTGTACGTCATGGTGCTCGAGGACGGGTTGGACTACGGAGCGATTGGCGGCCTGATGACCACCGCCATGAAGTTCCGCGGCCTGGCCGGAGCGGTAGTGGATGCCTCCATACGCGACACGCCGCAGATCGGCAAGCTGCAGTTCCCGGTTTTCAGCCGCGGGGTGGCGCCTTCCACCACCATCGGTCACTACCGTTTCGCCGGCGCGAACATACCGGTGACTTGCGCCGGTGTACGGGTGAGCGCGGGAGATATTATCACGGCCGACGAAGATGGCGTGGCCGTGGTGCCGCGCGCGCGCGCCGCCGAGGTCCTCAAGAAAGCTCAGGACCTGGACAACACGGAGCACAGCATGATCCCGTTTATCGAGAAGTTCCGCTCCCTCAAAGAGGCGGTGGCGAAGTTCGGCAGGATCTAAGGAGCATTCATGCAGAATTCCGATTTGACACGGCGCACGTTCGTGGGAGCGGTAGCGGCGGCGGGGCTCATGGCCGCGGACGAGGGTTGGGTGGAGCTGTTCAACAAGCGCGACCTGGACGGATGGCGCCCGAGCGAGAACCATGGCTCCTGGAAGGTCGTAAACGGCGAGTTGGCGGCCGACGGGCCGCGGTCGCACCTGTTCTACACCGGTCCGGTGCGCGGCGCCAGCTTCCGGAACTTCGAGCTCGAAGTCGAGGCGCTGGCGCGCCCCGGCTGCAACTCGGGAGTCTTCTTCCACACCGCGTACCAGGAGACGGGCTTCCCGCTGAAAGGCTTTGAGGTTCAGATCGACAACACGGCGGCGAGCGAGGGCACATACCGCGAGAGAAAGTTGACCGGTTCGCTCTACGGCCTCCGCAACATCTACAAGCAACTCATCCCCGACGACCAGTGGTTCAAGATCTATGTCGCGGTGCGAGGCAAGAACATCCAGGTGCGGCTCGACGGCATGTTGCTGGTGGATTACACCGAGCCGGCGCCGCCCGTCATAGCGGAGGGCGATCAACACCAGCGTTTCCTCGACCGCGGCGCCTTTGCGCTGCAATGCCACAATGACGGGTCGAAGGCGCGGTTTCGGAGCGTGCGCGTCCGGCCGCTGCCGGACGAGCTTCTCACGGCCGGCCCCGCCCCCGTGGTGGACGACGTCTTCCGGCAAATTGTCACCATGGGCACGCACAACATCCCCATGGTGGACTATCACGTCCATTTGAAAGGCGGGCTGACGCTGGAGCAGGCGCTGGGGAAATCGCGGAAAGACGGCATCCAGTACGGAATCGCGGTGAACTGCGGAAAGGGTTTCCCCACCGAAAACGACGAGGGCGTCCGAACTTTCGTGGATAGTCTCAAGGGACAACCCGTGTTCATAGCGATGCAGGGCGAGGGCCGCGAATGGACGCAGATGTTCTCGCGGCGGGCGGTGGCGCTGTTCGACTATACCTTTACCGACTCGATGACGTGGACCGACAACCGTGGACGGCGCATGCGCCTGTGGATTCCCGAGGAAGTAGGGAGCATCGCGGATGCCCAGGAGTTCATGGATACGCTGGTCGAGCGGGCGGTCGGAATTCTGGAGCGGGAGCCCATCGATATTTACGCCAACCCGACCTTCCTGCCGGATCTGATCGCGAAAGATTACGACCGGCTCTGGACCGAGAAACGGATGATGCAGGTCATCGGCGCGGCCGCGCGCAACGGAGTGGCCATCGAGCTCAACAATCGCTATCGCCTGCCCAGCCTGGGGTTCGTCCGGATGGCAAAGGAAGCCGGGTGCAAGTTCAGCTTCGGAACGAATAATACAGGCCCAGCCGACCTGGGGCGCTGCGAGTACGGGCTGCGCATGGTGAACGAGTGCAAACTGGGGTGGCAGGATTTCTTCGTACCCGGCGCCTGGGGTCCCAGAGCGGTGGAGCGCAAGGGCGGGGCGCTGAGAGGCTGAGAGCGTGGCGCAGACTCTCAGTCTGCCGGGCCCAGAGGGCACCCCCGACTCGTCGGGACGCGGCAGGCACGAGTGCCCAATGCCACATACTTTTCCGGATTGCGGCATTCTGCACTTGTTGTGGGGCGGGCAATCTTGCCCGCAGCCGCCTTTTAGGCGGCTCTTTCGCGCGGTGCGCGCGCTTTCGGAGCCGCAGTCGCCGGCTGAAAGCCGGCTGCAGCCAGGATTGGCTGCCCCACGATTTGTGCAGAATGGTCACCAGAATCAAAAAGTATGTGGCATTAGGCACGAGTGCCTGCGCCACATGGGGTACGCAGCCGATGTGAAGTGATTCCTTCGTGGTTCCTCACGCCAGTTTTTGCGGGCGCAGCGGACCGAGGAATACCCACAGGATGGCAGCGCACACCAGCGGCAGGATGCCAAACCCGATGAAGGCCGGCGTATAGGAATAGTGGTCCACCACCCATCCCGTAATGAGGGTGAAGACCATGCCTCCGAAGCCGGCGCCCATGCTGGCCAATCCGAATACCGAGGCGACGGCGTTGCCGGGAAACACATCCGCGGGAAAGGTGAGCATGTTGGCCAGGCTGCCCGTATAACCGAGCATCGCCACCGAGACAAAAGCGATCGAGAGCCAGGCCTCCCGCACCAGCACCGCCGGGATGGCGCTGGTCATGAGCACCGCAAAGAAGGTCACGGCGGACTTGCGCGTGATGGTTACGGATACGCCGCGCTTCAGGAGAAAGCTGGAGAGCCACCCGCCCAACAGGTTGCCGAGACCGGCGACCAGGAATGGAATCCAGGCGAATTTGCCGATGGCGGCCAGGTCGAAGTTCCGCACGCGCTTGAGGTACTCCGGGAACCAGAAGATGTAGAAATACCAGACCGGGTCCATGAAGATCTTCGAGATGGTGAAGATCCAGACGAAGCGCGACCGGAGCAGAACCCCAACCGGGACCAGCGGCACGCTCGCCCCGCCGGCGGGCGCGGCAGGCGTCCGGTAGAGCCGCGACCAGAATGCCAGCCAGACCAGGCCCGCCGCTCCGACGAACAAAAAGGCAGACTGCCAGCCCCACTTGAGCAAGAGGAAGGCCACGATGGGCGGCGCCAGAATCGCTCCCACGGCGGAACCGCTATTGAACAATCCGGCGGCCAGCGCGCGCTCGCGTTCAGGGAACCACTCCGCCACGACTTTCACACCGCCGGGCCAGTTCCCCGCTTCGCCCATGCCGAGCAGAAACCGATAGACGCCGAGACTGACAGCCCCTCGGGAGAATGCGTGCAACATGGCGGAGATGGACCACCACGCCACGCACAGCCCATAGCCCAGGCGCGTGCCCAGCCGGTCGATCACCGGGCCGGAGACGCCGCTCATGATGGTATAAGCCAGCATAAACGCGAAGACCACGCGCGAGTAATCCACGTTGCTCATGTGGAACTGGTCGCGCAGCACGGGCGCGGCGACGGAGAGCGTCTGGCGGTCCAGATAGTTGATGACGGTCGCCCAAAAGGCGAGCGAGATCATGCGCCAGCGGAGCGGCGAGGGAGGGTGCAACTTTCGATTGTAATGCACATCGGGTCTGAAATACCGTTAAATCCGTGCTAGTATCGAACAGTTCGTATGGCCAGATTTCAACTCACGCCGTTTCTCCTCGCCGGAGTTCTGATGGCGCCTTCGGCTGTGGCTGGGGCCGCGCCGGATTCGTGGGCCATCGCCACCGCCGAGACCATCATGAAGCGCAACCCGGGCACGCCGGCGGACCGGCTGGCGAGGTGGTCGTATTGGAAGGGATATACGCTTTACGGGTTCGAGATGCTCTGGCGATCCACCGGAGACCAGCGGTACTGGGACTTCATCAAGCGCCAGATGGATCCGTTCGTGGATGAAAAGGGCAACCTCACAGCGGACGTCCGGCTCAACAGTCTCGATAACATCATGGCCGGCAATCTCATGGTGGCGCTTTATGAACACACTCGAGACGAACGCTACCGCGCCGCCGCCACCCAGATTCGCAAAGCCTTCGACACCTACCCGCGGAACTCCGATGGCGGCTTCTGGCACAACCCGAGATTGACCGGCGAGATGTGGATCGACGGCGTGTTCATGGGCCAGATGTTTCTCATCCGCTACGGGAAGTCGATCGGCGACCGCGAGTACTGCTTCGACGAGGCCACCCGGCAGATCGCCATCTTTGCCAGACACGGGCTGAAGGGTGAGAGCGGCCTCTACTACCACGCCTGGGCCGAGCAGCCCGAAAAAACTCGCTGGGCCGACCCCAAGACAGGCCTCTCGAGCGAGGTGTGGAGCGAAGGGCTGGGCTGGTACGCTTTGATCCTGGCCGAGACGCTGGCGGTGCTCCCGCCGGACCACGGACGGCGGCCGGAGGTGGTGGATATTTTCCAGCGCCTGGCCGGCGGGTTGAAACGCACGCAGGATCCCAAGACCGGCCGCTGGTTCCAGGTGGTTGACAAAGGCGATCAGCCCGACAACTGGACCGACACTTCCGGCAGCGCCATGTTCACCTACGCCATTCAACGCGGCATCGAGCTCGGTCTGCTGAAACCGAGCGACTACGCTGCCGTGGTCGACAAAGGCTATCACGGCATCATTGCGAAGGCCAAGATCGACGGCGATGGGCTGGTGGATATCTACGACGCCTGCGACGGCCTGGGCGTGCAAGAGAATTACGGGCGGTATATCAACTACAAGAAGACGGTCAATGCCAAGGAAGCCGTTGCGGGCTTCCTGTGGGCTACCGCCATCGTCGAAAAGCCGGTATTGGAGAAGAGCCGGAAGCGTTGAGAGGAGACAAAGCGTGGCGGACCTGACTGTCGGCAGGACTTGCGGCCGGGCTGCCCCAGCGATAATTCCGCCTATTCAGCCTCCGAAACCATCCCCGGATGAACGGCCCTTATCCCGGCGTAGCGTGCGAAATCCCGCCCATTCAGCGTGAGGATGTTGGGAACGCCGTGCACCAACATGGACGCGACGAGCCTTGCGTCGTGTACCTGGACGCCAGCCACCGAGTACCGGACAACCAACCGCCGCCATTCGACATGAACGCGTTCGCTGTCGGGCAGAAACCTGAATCTGGCCTCGATTAGCTTGGCTCGCGCATCGGTCTCGGCAATCAACAAACCAAAGCCGTTCCTGTCGATTGGCCGGGTGCAGACGCTCCAGAACTCGACCAGATTCTGCGCCGCGTAGCACAAATGCCCGCCACGGGCCAGCAGTGTTTCCACGGCAGTGCGAACGATCGTGTAATCGGGATCGGACGGCTCCGCGAGGCGCAAGAGGATATTCGTGTCGGCGAGGAAGGGCACCCCTGGCCTCAGTTGTGGTCCTGGTAAATGCTCTCACGGCTAAAGGCGGCCGAGGGCACATGGGGCAGACTCTTCCCCATCTCCGCTAACGTGTCGAGCGTAGCTCGAAACTCCTCGAGGTTGGCGGCTGGGGCCGCCGGCGCTCGGGCGAGATCTTCGATCGCGTCCTGGAGGTACGCGTCAAGGGGGATGCCCTTCGCCGCGGCCTGGGCATTCAGGGATGCTTCGATTTCCGGTTTGATTTCCAGCCTGACAGTCATAACGGCCTCTTCAGCCTTCACCAATTATCCCACGCCTGGCCACGTCTCGGACGCCGGCGGTATACTTCCAGAAGGAGACAAGGCGTGGCGGACCCGACCGTCGGCGACACAATCCGCGAAAAGCGCGACGCGATCATCCGCATCGCGGGCAGCCACGGCGCCACCGAGGTGCGGTTGATCGGATCTGTCGCGCGAGGCGAGGCTCGTCCTGACAGCGACGTCGATCTGCTGGTGACGTGGAGCGAGGGCACCAGCCTGCTTGACCAGGCGGCTCTCATGCTGGAACTCGAAAAGCTGTTGGGCCGGAAAGTCGACATCGCCAGCGACGGCTGGGTGAAGCCCTCGATCCGGGAATCGGTCTACCGGGATGCCATCGCCCTATGAGGAGCGACGCGGATCGCTTGAGCGACCCGGGGAAGCAGTTGCTCAGGGCGTGACCGCGAGCGACGAGGCGCTGATCGTCGATCTTGCCGATGGCAGGACAATTACAGTTCCGCTGGCTTGGTTCCCGCGTCTGGCGCACGGGACAGCGGCGGAGCGAGCCACTTGGCGTCTCATTGGCGGCGGCATAGGGATCCACTGGCCGGACTTGGACGAGGATATCAGCGTGGAAAGCCTGTTGGCGGGCCGGAGGTCTGGCGAGACTCAGGCGTCCCTTCGGCGCTGGCTCCAGGCGCGCAAGGCCGGCTGAGTGACTTGCGCTCCCCCGCGCCCTCCCGTTGGCACCCCGCGGATCGCCTGTCGCTGCATGTAAAGACCATTCAGGTCTGCTTGACTTGAATTTGGCCGGCCGACGCTGCAAACTGGATGGAAATGGGCATCAATATCGGTCTGGACATCGGGGCCATCAGTCTCAAACTGGCCGCCTTGGGCCGTCCAGGGGACCGGCCGATCCTCGAGGCCCTGTGCGCCACGCACCCGCAGTTCCGCATGACGGAGATGGGGGCGCGGCCGCTGGTCCTTTCCGAGTACCGGCGCATCGCCGGCAGCCCAATCCAGTCCACCTACGACCTGTTGCAGGAGTTCTACGAGATCGTCCCCGAGACCCAGGTGGAAGGCATACGCGTAACCGGCTCGGGCAGCCGCACCATAGCCAAAGTGTTGGGCTTGTTCTTCGAAAATGAGTTCAAAGCCATCGCGCGGATGATGGGGGCGGTCTACCCGCAGGTGCGCACCGTGTTCGAAATCGGCGGGGAAAGCTCGAAGTACATCCGGCTGGAGGGCGGCAGCATCGTGGACTATGACCGCTCGGGCGAGTGCGCGGCGGGTACGGGGTCGTTCCTCGATCAGCAGGCGTTGCGGATGCAGTACTCGGTGGAGGAGATCGGCGGGATCGTCTGCACGGCCAAGGGCTCGGCGCGCATCGCCGGACGCTGCTCGGTGTTCGCCAAGAGCGACATGATCCACGCGCAGCAGAAGGGTTACTCGCCGGCGGAGATCCTGCGCGGGCTGTGCGATGCCGTGGCCCGCAATTTCAAGAGCTCCATCGTGAAGGGGCGGCCGGTGGAGGCGCCGGTAGCGCTGATTGGCGCGGTTTCGCAAAACGCGGGCGTCGTTGGGGCCCTGCGCGAAGCCTTCTCTCTTTCCGCCGGCGACTTGCTGACGCCCGGGGAATACGCCTGGTGCGGAGCCATCGGCACGGCCATTCTGGAGGCCGAGGAGCAGCGCAAGCGGTCCATTCTGGAGATCCATCGCCTGCGCCAGCACGATTCCGAAGAGAAGGTGCAGGACACCCAACCGCTTTCCTCTGAGAATGTCGTGCAGTTGCGCGACCGCGTGGGCTTGTACGTGCCGCCGCCCAATGATGAACCCATCCCGGCGTACCTGGGGCTCGACATCGGGTCGGTTTCGACCAACGTGGCGGTGATCGATGAATCCGGCACGGTGATTCACGATGTCTACCTGCGAACCGCGGGGCGCCCCATCGAGGCCGTGCAGCAAGGGCTGGCGGAAGTGGAGAGCATCTGGGGCAAGCGGCTTCGGGTGTGCGGCGTGGGCACCACCGGCTCGGGGCGCGAGCTGATCGCGGAGTTCGTGGGCGCGGACGCGGTGAACGACGAAATCACCGCGCACAAGACCGGCGCCATCCACGTGAGCAACACGCTGGGCGGCGAGCCGGTGGACACCATCTTCGAGATCGGCGGGCAGGATTCCAAGTTCATCTCCATTGAAAACGGCGTGGTGGTGGATTTCGCGATGAACGAAGCCTGTGCCGCGGGCACCGGTTCGTTTCTGGAAGAGCAGGCCGAGAAGCTGGGGATCAGCATCAAGGACGAGTTCGCGAAACTGGCGCTGGCGGCGCCCAGCCCCACGCGCCTGGGCGAGCGCTGCACGGTGTTCATGGAGCGGGATGTCACCGGCTGGCTGCACAAGGGCGAAACCGTGCCCAACCTGGTGGCGGGCCTGTCGTACTCGATTGCGCTGAATTATTTGAACCGCGTGGTGCGCGGCCGCAAGATCGGCAAGGTGATTTACTTCCAGGGCGGCACGGCGTATAACGACGCCGTCACCGCGGCGTTCGCCAGCCTGCTGGGAGAGAGGATCACGGTGCCGCCGTACAACGGCGTGATGGGGGCCATTGGAATGGCTCTCATCGCGCGGCAGTGGCACCAGGCTACCGGCGCCGCGAGCCGTTTCCGCGGATACGATCTGCACAAGCTGCGGCTCGCGACACGCGACTTTGTGTGCAAGGCCTGCTCGAACCTGTGCGAGATGAAGCAGTTCGACATCGAGGGGCAGAAGAGCTACTGGGGCGATAAGTGCTCGGATAAGTTCCGTAAGCCCTCGTTGAGCGGGCGCAAGCCGGTGATCGAGGATTTGTTCGCGTATCGGGAGCAGTTGCTGGAAGGCGGCAACCGCTCTCTTACGTTCGCGGCTCTGAAGGTTGGGCTGCCGCGGGCTATGTCGCTGCTGGATCAGTTGCCGTTCTGGAGGCGGTATTTCGCGGAGCTGGGGATCGAGACCGTGCTATCACCGGTGACCGATCCGCGCATTTCGGCGGCGGGCATCGATATGGCGGTCGCGCAGCCGTGCTATCCGGTGCAAGTGGCCCACGGGCACGTGCAGGCGCTGGCGGAGGCGGGCGTAGATTACATCCTGATTCCCAACATCGCGGACGCCGAAGGGGGCGAAGACCAATCCTGCCCCTCGCACTACTGCCCGTGGAACCAGACGCTGCCGTGGGTGCTGCGGTCCGCGCCGGCCCTGGCGCCGCACCAGCACAAGTTTCTCATCCCGACGCTGCACTTCCAGCTTGGCCCGGCGCAAGTGAAGAAGGCGCTCGCCGAGGCCATGCGGCGCATGGGGGTTACCCGGCGCGCGAGCGACCGCGCGGTGGAGGCGGCCTACGCGGCGCAGCGCGAATTCCAGGATAAGCTGCTGGCGGCCGGCCGGCGGGCGCTGGCAACCCTGGAATCGACCGGCGAGCCCGGGCTGGTGGTGGTGGGGCGCAGCTACAACATTTACGACCGGGGCGTGAACTGCGACATCCCGCGCAAGCTGCGCCACCGGTACGGCGCCAACGTCATTCCGCTGGACTTCCTGGTGACCGGCCGCGAGCCGGTCGCGGACCGGCACGCCAACATGTTCTGGGCCTCGGGGCGAAAGATTCTGGACGCGGCGCGGCTGGCGGCCTCCCGGCGCAACCTGCACGTGGTCTACATCACCAACTTCAAGTGCGGGCCCGATTCCTACATCAAGCATTTTGCCCGCGAAGCCGCCGGCGCGCCGCTGCTGGTCCTGCAATTCGACGGGCACGGCAACGACGCCGGCTACATGACGCGCTGCGAAGCCTATCTCGATAGCAAAGGGATTCTGCGATGCTACCAACCGTCGACGGAGCCGCCGCCCCTGCGGGCGATCATCCACTAAGCGGCAAGCGCATTTACATTCCGCCGATGGCTTACGGCAGCGCGCAGGCGTTCGCCTCGGCCTTTCGCGCCATTGGCCTGGAGGCGGAGCCTACTCCGCCCTCCGATGGCCGCACGCGCGAACTGGGCGCCCGCTACACTTCGGGCGACGAATGCTATCCGGCCAAGGTGACGGTGGGCGATTTCATGAAGGTGCTGGAGCGGCCCGCAACCGACCCCGCGCGCGTGGCGTTGTTCATGCCGACCGCCCAGGGCCCCTGCCGTTTCGGCCAGTACGCGCCCTACCTGCGCCACATTCTGGACGCCAACGGATACCGGTCCGTGGAGATCCTCTCGCCGAGCAGTCAGAACGCCTATGGCGGCCTCGGCAGCCTCGCCAAACCGTTCGTGCGCACGGGGTGGCGCGCGCTGCTGTGCGCCGATCTGCAGCAGAAGCTGCTGCTCATGCACCGCCCGTATGAGGAGCGGCGCGGCGACACGGAAGCGGTCTATGCGGAGTCGCTGGCCGACCTGTGCCGCACACTCGAGGAGACTCCGGTCGAGCCGGGGGTGCAGCTCCATTCGCTGCGCGATTCCATGGTTCGAAGCCGCGACCGTTTCCGCAAGCTGGCGGGGCGGCGGAGCGGGGCGCCCGCTGGGCCCCGGCACCCGCTGATCGGAATCGTGGGAGAGATTTTCTGCCGCTTGAACACGTTCTCGAACGAGAACCTGGTCGAGTGTCTCGAGGAATACGGCGCGGAAGCGTGGATCTCGGACCTGGTCGAGTGGATCTGGTACACCGATTCCGAGCGCTTCCGGAAACTCAAGCTGGAGGGACGCATCTGGACGCTCGAAGCCCTGGGCGCGTGGGTGCGGAAGCGCGTGCAGAAGCAGGACGAGCACGTCCTGGTGGCGCCGTTCCACGAAGATTTCGCGGGCCGCGAGGAACCCGACATCTACGAGATCCTGGAATGTGCGCGCCCCTACCTGCCGCGCGAGGGCGCATTTGGCGAGATGGTGCTGAACGTCGGAAAGACGGTGTACCTGGCGAAGAAGGGCGCCGCCGGGATCATCGACATCAGCCCCTTCACTTGCATGAACGGCATCGTGTGCGAGGCGATCTATCCGCGCGTCAGCCGGGACCTGGGCGGCATCCCCATCCGCAACTTCTATTTCGACGGAACGCAGTCGGACCTCGACCGCGACCTGGGCGTCTACATGGAACTGGCGCGGAGCTATCGGAAAAAGCGGGGGTAGGCCCGACCGCTGTTCCCGGAGAACTCGCGCCAGGCACTTCCGCGAGTCGAAAACTCGTCCGAGTGAATTCACACGCAGAACCGGAGGACTCCGAGGAGTGAGCAAAAACGGTGCTGGTTTTGGGACAGGATTTCGCGACGGTGCCGACCGCAACCCCAGGACCGCGGCGACCACCATCTGGCCGCAATTTTGGGGCTGACTTTTGAGACGCTGAGATCCCTGATTTCAGGCCTCGCCGGGTTTGTCCCGAAACTTACCGTTTTTGAGACAAACGAGGTCCGCATCCGGCGCCATCCGCCACCGTTCTGGCATGATGGGTCGGAGGGCAATGCTATGGAAACGTTTACGCACGCGAATATCGACGGATACCTCCCCTGGTTGCGGGCAAACTCGGGTGGGTTCGTGGTCAACTTTCGTTGGAAGGGTGGAAAGCATTTGGTCGTGCATCGCGCTACGTGCCGAGACATCGCTAAGGCAAACGTGAATTATGGCCGAAGAGGTGACGATAGCGGTAAGGTGTGTTCCTCTGACATTGCAGAACTGCGTGCTTGGGCAAGCAAAACCTACGGCAAACAGCTTGACCCATGCGGCCACTGCTTAGCAGCATCAAACTGAGCCCTTGCGGTTTCAAGCGGCTTAAGCCTTCAAAAATGGGCCCGAAAGTGCGAGACTAGCAAGGGTGGTCAATCCTAACAAGCGGGGGGAGCGTCGAACTATTTCGCCGCTACCGATTGCCGGATGCATCGTCGGCTCCGGCGCGGTAGCAGTCCTCGGCTGGTTCGTCTATGCAGGGCTTTGGCTTCCGGCAATCTTCACCATTCTGCTGATCTGGTTCTTGTTTTGGCTGAAGCGACGATCCTAGTCCTGTAAGTGCCTGCCGGGTCGCGATGCTCATAACCTGCGGCGAGCCTGTTCCCCCGCGCGCTGCTCGGCCCCGAGACTCACCCTTTTTGAGACGGAAGGGTGCGCCTGCCAGCGTACGCCTTCAGCCTCCGGCCAAGGTGCGTGGTTCCAGCAGCGCTACGCGTTGACGCGCTTTCTGGCATGCGGATGCCAGACCCCGATCAAACGTCACGAGCGTGGCTTCTGTGACCTGGCTGACCGCAAGCAAATAGCAATCGCCAAGCGCTTTCGGCGACGACAGCCGGGAAACCGAACGGGTTGCCGCACGGAAGGCCCCATCGAGTTCAACCGACTCCAGCCGGATTCCGACTCGCGAATCCTCAAGCCACCGGTCGTACACCTTCCAGGCTTCGCCGATGGTCCGCACATCCTTGCCCATCACAGCGGATGTTGCCAGCAGCCGCAACAACCCGAGTTGCGTGAGCCGGCAAAAGAAAAAGCGATCATCCTCCTGCTGGGAAAACCAAGTCCAGGCGGCCCCCGAGTGCATGTGGTTGGCCCAACTCAAGGCCAGCCACACGTTGAGATCAGGCAAATAGGACGTCGTACGGATTCTCCCTGTCGGGACTACCAGGGGCGGGCTTACCTTTCTTTCCCACCAGTGGTCCCGTCACGGGCCGCGATGGCTGCGGCCGGAATTTACTCTCGATGGCTCCGGTAATCAGCGAACGAATCGAGGTGCGCTCTGCCGCCGCAAGCTGCCGGAGCGCGGCATGGAGATCGTCTGGAATATCGATCGTGGTTCGGACGCTCATGCCATAATTATGTCACTTTCCGCTCTCCGGCGCTCGGAATGGCAATAGACCCCTCAATTCCGAGCGTAGGCAAAACGCCCCATGCCGTCCCGCAAGGGGCCCCCTTCCAAAGCATCGGCGTTTCCACTTGGTCGTACACGCCCAACCACTGATGCGTTCCGGCAACAAGCCCGCGAGGTCCGGTTCTGGAAGACGGCCTCCCGGCGAGCCATGCCCCCGAGCGCCCACTGGCTTGCGGCAGGGACATTCACGGGGCTCAGTGAACGGCGTTGGGCGTAGGGGTGGCCGTGCGTGCCGGCCTCTTGTGTCAGGGCCCGGCCTTCTTTGCGCCACAAGAGTGGCCGATAATGTTTCAGGGGAGGAATGGCCTTCAGAAAAACAGCGGCGTCTTACGGAACGGACGATCCACGTCTCTTGCCGGCGTACCCGGTGGCGGAGGCGGCGCACTACCTCCGAATGCCCGAGGAGACCCTGCGGAGCTGGGTAGTTGGCCGTCTGTACCCCGTTTCCGGACATTCTAAACGGTCTCGGCCTCTGGTCCACCTCGACGATCCTCAACGGAGATACCTGTCCTTTATCAACCTGGTGGAGGCGCACGTTCTGGCTGCGATCCGCCGCCGTCATGGAGTCAGACTGCCCAAAGTCCGAGCAGCGCTGGATTATGTGCGGAAGCAGTTTCACGTTGAGCGCCCGTTGATTGACGAGGCATTTCAGACCGACGGGCTGGACCTCTTCGTGGAGCGTTACGGCGAAATGATCAACGCCTCGCGCGAAGGGCAGCAAGCCATGAAGGAGATTTTGAGCGTCTACCTTCAGCGGATTGAGCGGGATACCAGGGGGCTTCCAGTCAAGCTGTACCCGTTCACGCGGGATACGGAGTCGGCCACGGCTCCGAAACGGGACCCGCGGGTGGTGGTGATGAGTCCTACGATTTCGTTCGGCCGCCCTGTCGTAGCCGGCACCGGCATTCCCGTTTCCGCCATCTACGAGCGCTACAAGGCGGGTGACTCTGTCGCCGATCTAGCAAGGGATTTCAGGTTGGAAACCGGTGCCGTCGAAGAAGCCATTCGCTCGGAAGCCGCCTGACCTCGCTGGCAACCTCCGTGGAAGTGAAATCGCCGCCGTCTTCATAAAGGCGCTGCCGCGGATCTGCAAGATTCTGGCCTCGCGATCAGGGCCTTTCGTGGCGCGCATCACGAAGGCCGGAGAGGTTGCCGGCGTTTGAGAGGTGGAGTGGCAGGCGAGCACCGCCTGCCCCACCTACAGCTTCTTGAAGAGCTTGTCGAAGGCGTTGCGGGCGTCTTCGGGGTTGCGCGGCGCGGGAGGGCCCACATCGATCGGCTCCGCCGCCGGCACATTGTTGGTGCCTTCGCGGGCCACGGTCACCCGCGGCATGAACCAATTGCACTCGTTGGCCTTGTCCTTCATGGCGAGGCGCACCGGGATGGGTTTGAGGCACTGGAAACGCATGGATGGCTCAAAGTAGGAACACTGCTTGCAGCAGTGCAGCTCGGCGTTGCACTTGGGGCAGTTGCCGCGGAAATCAACGTCTGGCGGAAGGGTTGTCGCGCAGTTGAAGCACCGGGCCGCGGCGACGTGCTGGACGAGACGCGGCAGGCGGGGGCCGGTCACGTCGATGGGAGGCCGTGGCCCGTTGGGCTTGGGCCGATCTTCGCGGTAGCCTCTGGAATCGCGGTCCATATCCATGTACCCTGGTTGTCTGTACTTGCGATCGCTGTCCATGGGGAAAAGTTGCTCCGTAACTCGGGGGACGAAAGAACGTTTTATTCTCGAAAAACCGGCGCTTAAGATACCGATCGATCCCCACGCGGCCGGGCGGCACTCCCGACGGCGGCGGTTAGCGTGGATTTACCGGAGGGGTTCTGCGGGAACGCCGGGGCACCTGACACAAACAGGTTCGCGGCCCGCCAATGCTTCAAATACATATGTACCACGGATTGAAGTCTTTTGCACCCCCCCTCTCACTCTCCTTGGATAGGGCCAAGGCGCTTACCCTACGGAACTCCACTTTAGCAGGCTGGTGCAGGGCCGCGTAATGGGATCGTCAAAATGGTTGGGGCTGACGCGCAGCGCGTAGCCCAGGCGGCCCGTGCGTTCGGGAACGATGTCCCTGGCAAATACGGCAACCGAGCCCTGCTGCTCCACAACCGGCAGCACCAGCACCTCGGTCTCTTCCAGGTAGCCATCGCTATCCACGCGCCCGATCACGGCCTCCACGCGCACATCGCCGGGTTTCAAGCCCGCCAGGTCGATGGCCGCGCGCACCGGAACGGGTTTGCCGCTGGTCACCGAACCGGCCGGCCCGGGACCCGCTTCCAGGAATTTCACGCGATCCCAGACCTCGCGAATGCGCGCGTTCCAACGCGCTCTTTCGCGCACCAGGCTGTAATCCGCTTGGAAGATGCGCAGGTGCGACGAGTGGGCCGGCTCGTACAATTCGGTCATGTACTCCCGCACCATGCGGCGGCAATCGAAATGCGGGCTGATGTACGCGAGCGACTGCTTCATGCGGCGCATCCACTCGCGCGGGGTCTGCTCGCGGCGCTCATAGAACATGGGGGCGATCTCGCTTTCGAGCAGGTAGTAGATGGCGCTGGCATGCAGCGCGTCCTGGTCCTCGGAATACGGCTCCCGGTCGCCGATCGCCCAGCCGCCGGAATTCTCATAGGCTTCGTCGAACCAGCCGTCCAGGATGCTCAAATTGAGAACGCCGTTGATGGCCGCCTTCATTCCGCTGGTGCCGCAGGCCTCTTCGCCGCGCCGCGGGTTGTTGAGCCACAAGTCCACGCCCTGCACCATCTCCCGCGCCACCTTCATGTCGTAGTCTTCGAGGAAGACCAGGTGTTTCCAGAGGTCGGGATCGCGCGAGAGCTGCACGATCTCGCGGATGTAGGTCTTCCCCGGCTGGTCCTTGGGATGGGCCTTGCCGGCGACGACGATCTGCACCGGCATGTCCTTGTTCAACAAGATGCGCTTGAGCCGCTCGATGTCGCGGAACAGCAGCGTGGCGCGCTTGTAAGTGGCGAAGCGGCGCGCGAACCCGATGGTGAGAGCGTTGGGATCGAGCACGCCAGCGGCGCGGTGCACCTCCGCGGCGGAGGCCTGCCGCCGCGCCGCCGAAGCGCCCTGGCGCTCCCGAACGAAACCGACCAAGCGGCGCTTGCGCCGGCGATGAGCTTCGAACAGCTCCTCGTCCGGGATCTCACCCACCTGTTCCCAGATGGTGGGATCGTTGAAGCGGTCGCGCCAGTCGGGTTGCAGGTACCGATCGTACAGCGACGCCAGGTCGCCGTTCAGCCAACTCGGCAGGTGCACGCCGTCGGTGATCGAAGTGATGGGCACTTCCCACAGCGGCAACTGCGGCCAGAGGTCGTGGAACATCTCCTGCGAGACCTGCCGGTGCAGGCGGCTCACGGCGTTGCGGTAAGCCGAAGTGTTCAACGCCAGAACGGCCATGGAGAACCGCTCGTCACGGTCGAAAGCGTTGCGCCGGCCGAGCGCCATCAACTGCTGAAAGTCGATCCCGACTTCGGCGCAATACTCCGAGAAGTAGTGGTACATCAGGCCGGGGTCGAACAGATCGATTCCGGCGGGAACCGGCGTGTGAGTGGTGAAAACATTGCTGGCGCGCGCGGCCTCCAGGGCTTCTTCGAAAGTCAGTTTCCGGCCGCGCATCAGCACGCGCACCTGCTCCAGCGCGAGAAACGCGGAGTGGCCTTCGTTCATGTGGTACACGGTGGGATTGAGCCCCATGGCCTCCAGCGCCCGCAGGCCGCCGATGCCCAGCACGATTTCCTGGCGGATGCGGGTATCGATATCGCCGCCGTAGAGGGAATCCGCGATTCCGCGATCCTGCGGCAAGACGTTGTCGGGGATGTTGGTATCCAGCAGATAGAGCGCGATGCGGCCCACATCCAGTCTCCATACCTGGATGTAGACGTCGCCGGTGGGCAGATGGACCACGACCTTCAGATCCCCGCCATTGGCGTCCTTAACGGTCGCCAGCGGCAAGGTATAGAAGTCGTTCACGGGATAGCGCTCCTGCTGCCATCCGTCGGGGTTGAGGAATTGCCGGAAGAAGCCTTGCTGGTACAGCAGGCCAAGCCCGATGAGCGGATAATCCTGATCGCTCGAGGACTTCAGATGATCGCCCGACAGAACTCCGAGGCCACCCGAGTAGACCGGCAGGCACTCCGTGAGACCGTACTCGGCGGAGAAGTAGGCGATCAGCCTGCCGTCGGCGGGCGGCGGGCCTTTGCGCACCCGCGAATCGTAGGTTTCGCAGGCCGTGCGGTACAGGACCAGGTAGCGCGGATCGGCGCCCGCCTTTGCCAGCGTGGCTTGGGGAACACGGCCGAGCATCAAGACCGGGTTGTAGCCGCACTCCCGCCAGAGAGCTGGATCGAGGCGGCGGAAGAGCGCGCGCACGATCGGTTCCCAACTCCAGAAGAGGTTATGAGCCAGTTCGATCAGGCGCGACAGGGACGCGGGCAAGGTGGGGCGCACCAGAAACTCCCGGATTGGCTGAATATGAAAAGGCATACAGGAGGAGCTACCTCCAAGATAGCAGATCGGCGAGAGAAGCCGGCCTCACCATACCTCTCCACGCCTGGAGGTGCGGATGCGTCATTTATAATGGTACAAGCTCGATGCGGCGTCTTCTGGGAATATTCTTGTGTTCCGTGACCGGCGTAGCGTTCGCCGGCGAATATGCCGTGTTGGCAAGCGGTTCCAGGCTGCACGTCGACCGGCACGAGACCTCCGGCGACAAGGTTCGGCTTTACAACGCAGGCGGCTATATCGAGATGGATGCGGCGGCCGTGCGGGGCTACGAAGCGGAGGAATACGTGCCGCCGGCGCCCGCGCCAGCGCAACTGACGGATGCGGCAGGGCGGCAGGCTGAAGCCTGCCCCACCAAACTGGCGGATGCGGCAGCGGACAAGTACGGCCTGCCGCGCCGGTTGGTGCGCAGCGTGATCTCGACCGAGTCGGACTTCCAGCCGCAGGCGGTTTCTCCCAAGGGCGCCATCGGGCTGATGCAACTGACGCCCGCCACGGCGGAAGCGCTGGGCGCCGACCCGCGCGATTCCGCGCAGAATGTGGATGCCGGCACGCGCTACCTGCGGGACCTGCTGGAGAAGTACGACGGCGGCCTGTGGCATGCCCTGGCGGCTTACAACGCCGGCCCGGGCGCGGTGGACAAGTACCAGGGCGTTCCGCCCTACCGCGAGACCATCAACTACGTCGGCAAGATCGACCGGGATTTGAAGAAGGCCGGCGGCGTTACGCAGTAACCGCGTCCATCACGGCGGCCAGGGCGTGAATTACAGAGGCAATCCGCACCACCGCCAGAATGGTCTCCTCGCCAACGCCTTTTTCGCGCAGCACCTTCTCGTGCGAATCGACGCACACGCCGCAGCCGTTAATCGCCGAAACGGCCAGGCACCACAGCTCGAAATCCACCGGGTCGCTGCCGTGAGTGCGGATCACCTGCATGCGCAGGCGCGCCGGCATGGAGCCGTATTTCTCGTTGGTGCTGAGATGGCGAAAGCGGTAGAAGATGTTGTTCATCCCCATGACTGCGGCGGCGGCCCTGGCAGCGTCGAGCGCTGGTTCGTCCAGGCGCCTGGCGGCTTCCGCCAGTACGGCATCGAGCACCCGCCGGTTGCGGGACGCCATGGCGGAGCACACGGCGGCGCCCCAGGTTTGCCGCTCGGTCAGTTCCGTCTGCCGCAGCACGGCGCCCATGTTGAGCTTCAGGTCCTTGGCGTACTCCGGACAGGTTTCTAGTAATTGTTCGAGTTCCATGGATGGATGGGTGGGCTAGACTTTCAGGACCGCATCGCCCTTCTGCCAGTTGCAGGGGCACAGCTCATCGGTCTGGAGCGCATCGAGCACGCGCAACACCTCCTGCGGATTGCGGCCCACGGAGAGGTCGTTCACCGACACGAACCGGATGATGTTCTCGGGATCTACCACAAAGGTGGCGCGCTGCGCCACGCCTTCCTTGGGGTCGAGGATGCCCAGCGCCGCGCACAGGTCGCGTTTGATGTCCGCCAGCATGGGGAACGGCAGGTCCTTTAGGTCCGCGTGATGCTGGCGCCAGGCCAGGTGCACGAACTCGGAATCGGTGCTGCCGCCGAGAACCTGCGCGTCGCGATCCTGGAACTCACGATTGAGCTTGCCGAAGGCCGCGATCTCGGTGGGGCAGACGAAAGTGAAATCCTTGGGCCAGAAGAAATAAACCTTCCACTTGCCCTGGTAGTCCTGGCCCGTGATGGGCTGAAAGGCCTTACCCTTTTCAAGGCCGACTGTCGCCTGAAGGGAAAAGGCCGGAAACTGCTCGCCAACTCCTAACATGTATGGTTCTCCATTTAGTTTGGATGCAGCCGATCGATTTTGGCCGCAAGAATAAAATCGCTCTCGGTCAAGCCGTCGATCTTGTGGGTCCAAGTCTTGACTTCGACCTTTCCCCACGCCAGGTACAGGTCGGGATGATGCCCTTGCTCTTCGGCGACGGTGCCCACGCGGTTGACAAAGTCCAGGGCCGTCCGAAAATCGGGGAATGTATACGTCTTCGACAGATGGTGCTCATCCACCACCTGCCAGCCGGCGACCAGCGCCTGCATTCTCTGCAATTCTTCGCCCTTGAGTGGCGGGACGCCACCCCGGCACGGCACGCAATGCTTTTCGGCCAGACTCATGATTGCCCTCCTCGTTTTATGGTACATGTACTATATAAGGTGCAGGATGGCGGAGGATCCGCAGCTCCATAAAATCCCGTTGATCTTTTTTCGCACGCGGGCGGGAAGCGAGCCCGTGCGGGAGTGGCTGAAGGGGTTGGCTGAAGTGGAGCGCCGGGCAATAGGGAAGGACCTGTTGCGGGCGCAGTGGCGGTGGCCGGTCGGGATGCCGTTGTGCCGACCGTTGGGAGACGGACTATGGGAAGTCCGGACGGAGCTGCGGACGAAGCGCACGGCGCGCGTGCTGCTCAGCCTTTACCGCATGCGCCTGATCGCGCTGCACGGATTTATCAAGAAAACGCGGACGACGCCGTCTGAGGATATGGCATTGGCGCGCAAGCGCCAGAAGGAGTTGGAGCGATGAGCAAGAAACACATGGGTTCCAGCATCGATGATTTCCTCAAAGAAGAAGGAATCTTCGAAGAGGCGCAAGCCCTGGCCATCAAGGAGGTCGTGGCGTGGCAGCTTGCCGAGGCCATGAGGAAAAAGAAAATGTCCAAGGCGCGGATGGCCGCGCTGCTTAAGACGAGCCGTACTCAGATCGACCGCCTGCTGGACCCCAAGAACGACATCACGCTGTCAAGCCTGCAGCGGGCCGCGGCCATGGTCGGACGCCGGGTGACGATCGAGTTAGTGTAAAGGTTCGGCGGCATCCCGGCTCACCTCCCCGACGAACCAAACCCGCCCGTCCCGCGGCGGGAATCGGCCGGCTCGCCTTCCACCCACTCGACCGCCTCGTAGCGCGCCACAATCATCTGGGCGATGCGGTCGCCGGCGTGAACCGTGTACGGCTCGCGCCCCAGGTTCAGCAGGATCACGCGAACCTCGCCGCGATACCCCGGATCGATGGTGCCCGGCGCATTGGGCATGGTGATGGCATGGTGCAGAGCCAGCCCGCTGCGCGGGCGCACCTGCGCGTCGCAGCCCGCGGGCGCCTCGACGACCAGGCCGGTGGGGACCAGCCGCGGGACGCCTGGCTCGAGCGTGACGTCCTCCACCGCGTGCAGGTCCATGCCGGCGTCCTCGAGCGGTCCGTGGGCATAAGAAGGAAGAGTGGCGGCCGGATGAATTCGTTGGATTCGGATGCGCATCTGTTTCCGTTATCATAGCGTCTTGAGCCCCACAAAACGTGTCGTCACCGTGGCGCCCATGCCGCCGGAGAAGAGCGCCTACGCGCTGGCCCGCTACAGCCGCTCGCCCGATTCCATTCGCGATTCCATCGAGTGGGTGCGCGCTCACGACTCGCAAAAATTTCTGGAGAGTTTCTATTTCCAGTATGGCCACGCCTCCATCGCCGACCTCGGCCATACGGTAATGTGCTTCGAGGGCATTTCCGAGCTGGCCGCCACCGAGATCGAAGAGGAGCCGCTCTGGGACGGCCAGGCAAGATCGTCGCGCTACCAGGATTTTTCGCGCTCCGGCTTCGTCGCGCCGCCGGAGTTTTCAGCCGGCGACGCCGAAGCCTACCGGACGGCGGGCGAGGCGCTGCTGGCGGCCTACGGCAAGGTGAACGAGCTGGCGTTTGCGCGGCTCTCGGAGCGCCTGCCGCGCCCCGACGCCATGAAGGCGGACGCGTGGCGGCGCAGTATCGCGGCGCGGGCCTTCGACGTGGCGCGGTACCTGCTCTTCTGGGGCGTGCCCACCAACGTGGGCCAGGTGACCACCATCCGCACGCTGGAAAAACAGATCAGCCGCCTGAGGGCTTCGGAGTACGCGGAAGTGCGCGAGCTAGGCGGGGAGATGGCACAGGCATGCGCGGCGGAACCGGACTGCCGCTGGGACCTCGAGGCGGCGGCCGAGCCGCCGGCGCCCACCCTGGCGCGCCACGCCGAACCCGACGAGCACGCCGCGCGTTCGCGGGAAGACCTGAAGCGCTGGGCGGAACAGAACCTGCCAGGCGGGGCGCCCCGCGGGCCGGCGCCCGAGCGCGTGGACCTGGTGCGCCCCACCGACACGCCGGCGGACATCGCCGCCACGCTGCTCTACCCGGTCACGGATCGCCCCTTCCGCGAGTTGTACGAAATCGCCCGCGGATGGAGCGCCGCCGAGCGCGCCGAGGTGATGGACGTGGCGCTTCGCTCGCGCACCGAGCGCGATGAGATCCTGGCCGGCTTCCGCGGCGGCCTCTACGCCTACGATTTCGTCATGGATATCGGCGCTTATCGCGATCTGCACCGGCACCGCCGCTGCCAGAAGTTTCGCCAGGCCTACTCCGGGAACCTGGGTTTCGACACGCCGAAGCTGGTCGCGGAGTGCGGAGCGGGGGAACTCTACGATTCCGCCATGCGCGGCGCTTTCGGGACCATGCGCCGCCTCCGCGCGCCCGGAGCACACTACCTGCTGCCGTTCGGCGCGCGCGCGCGCTTTCTGTTCAAGATGGATTTCGCGGAAGCCGAGTACATAGCGCGGCTGCGCAGCGGCGTGAAGGGCCACTTCAGCTACCGCGAAATTGCGTGGGCGATGAAGCGCCAGATGGAGCAGACGGAGCCCGAACTGGGCCGCCTGATGGAAGCCACGCCGCCGTGGGTGGAAGACCCTCTGCGGCGATAGCCGGTTCTGCCACAATTACGACCTGAAGATGACCACCCGCGCCTGGCGGATTCTCGGTCTGGTTTCGCTCGCGGCGCCCGTGCTGGTTGGGCAGCAGGGCGGCATCGGGGGTCCCGTAGCCGGATACGTCTTCGATCACTCAGCGCGGGCGCTGCGCCCAATCCTGGGAATTCCCGGCGCATGGCTCGCGGGCACGGTGGATGCCGGAGATGGCGTATTGGTGGCCTTCGCTCCCGGCGGTTGCGGACGACAGCGTCGTTGCCCCCGTGGGGTTGGCTTTCTCGCCCGATGGGCGCAGGCTGTATCTCGCCAGCTCCGCCGCGCGATCGGTAGATCTTCCTCAGTTCCAACGAAGCGGGATAATCCCGATTCGTCGATGCACACAAGGAACGGCCACTCAGTTCGTGGTTGACGGCAAGCCGTTCGTAGCCCTGACGGGAGAAATCGAGGGCGACGATGCCACCAGTCTCGACAACATGAAGTGGATGTGGCCCGAGCTGGTGAAGATGAATCTCAACACCATACTTCCCGTGGTTTACTGGGAGCTGTTCGAACCCGAGGAGGGCAAGTACGACTTCACCCTGGTGGACGGGATTGTCCAGGAAGGCCGGCGCAACCATCTGCGCATCTGTGAGGATGGCAGTCTTATGGATGGCCGATGGGTTGCCGGGCGCCACTTGGATCACCGCGTAACTACCGTCGACAAAGACTGGTGGTACTGCGCGCCCGCCGTGCTGCTACAGGGTGGCTACAAGCGTCGTGACACTCACGACGAGAATGGTATCTTGCGCGTCAAGCTGTACCGCTACCAATGAGATCCGTGCCAGCCAGTTAAGGAGCCTACTTATCCATGTCCCCGAGCGAGACTCTTGCCGAACGCCCCACGCGGGTGCGCTATTGGGTGATCGTCTTCGCGGTCACCCTGGCGGCGGTCACCTACATCGACCGGGTGGTGATCTCGTTCGCGGCCCCGTCTATCCGCCACGAGCTGGGCCTGACCGCGGTGCAGATGGGATGGGTGTTCGCGGCGTTCAACTGGGCCTACGCCATGTTCGAGATTCCGGGCGGATACCTGGGCGACTGGATCGGCCCGCGCAAAGTGCTGATGCGCATCGTGCTCTGGTGGTCCACGTTCACGGCCGCCACGGGGTGGGCGTGGAGCTTCCCCGCGCTCGTGGGCACGCGCTTCCCCAACGTGGCCAAGATCTTCACCACCTGGCTGCCGGACCGGGAGGGCGTGCGGGCGCAGGGCATCATGTGGCTGAGCGCGCGCTGGGCGGGGGCGTTCACGCCGCCCCTGGTGGCCCTGATTATGGGCCTGGTGGGCTGGCGGCACGCCTTTGGAATCTTCGGCTGTCTAGGCGTAGTGTGGGCCGCGCTGTTCTTCCTGTGGTTCCGCGACGACCCCATGCAGAACCCCAAGCTGAACGCCGCCGAGCGCGAGTTGCTGCGCGGGAGCTCGAAGATGGCAGCCGGCCACGGCGACGTTCCCTGGGGCAGGCTGGCGCGCTCGCCGCAGGTGTGAATGCTGTGCGGCCAGTTCTTCTGTCTCAACTACGGGTGGTGGTTCTATGTCACGTGGCTGCCCACGTACCTGCGGGAGGCGCGCCACGTGGAGATCGTCTCCGCGGCGCTGTTAAGCGTGCTGCCGTTGTTCTGCGGGGGGCTTGGGGAATCCGGCCTGCGTGCTGCTGACGCGCGTGGTGACGCGCCGGACGGGGAGCGTGGCCCAGGCCCGCCGCCTGATGGGCTACTTGGGATTCGCGGGCGCCTCGGCGTTCGTGCTGGTCTCGACCACGTTGCGCGACCCGCTGCTGGCCATGCTGGCCATCGGGGTGGCCAGCTTTTCGAACGACCTGGTGATGCCGGGCGCCTGGACCGCAGCCATGGACGTGGGCGGCAAGTACGCTGGAACGGTTTCCGGCACCATGAACATGGTGGGAAACATCGGGGGCGCGCTGGCGCCCGTGGCCATCGGCTACATGCTGGCCTGGAGCCACGGCAACTGGAACCTGACGTTTTACATTTCCGCCGCGGTCTACGCCATGGGTATTCTGTTTTGGGCGTTTCTGGATCCGGTCACGCCGATCGAGCGCGAAGCTAGCGCAGACAACGCGCTACGATAGCGGTCAGTGTCGAATCCGGAGGAGGATTTGCGAAATGAGGCACGGGCGGTGGTTCGAATCAAAGACGTGGGGCGTCTTGCGGCGCCACCCCTACATCTCGAGTGCGGGGTTGATCGTGCTGGTGTTGGCTGCCGTGGTCCTTCGTTTGGCCCTCAGCATAGGTTTGATCGGTCAGGCGCACTTCACGCCCTCCGATCCGCCCAATCGGCCCATGGGGGTCGGTAAAGGCATTCACCCGGGCCGGGTCGTCTGGGTCCATGCGCCGGGTGCGGCAACCTGGGACGGCAAGACCGGCAATTGGTGGGACGACGCCAACACGGATCAGCGCGTGGTCGACCAGATGGTTTCGGATTCTCTCCGAGACCTCACCGGCGAAGCGACGGACGGGCAGGCCTGGGAGATGCTCTTCCGCGATTTCAACCGCACCCGGAACCTGGGCGACAGCGGCTACCAGCCTGGTGAGAAGATTGCGATCAAGATCAACGCCAACCAGGACCGCGATTCAAAATGGGGTACGGGAAAAGGACTCCCCAGCCCCCACGTGGTCTACGCGGTGCTGGCTCAGCTCGTGAGCACAGCGGGCGTCCCTGCCCAAGACATCACGGTTTATGACGCCACGGCAGGAAGGAGCATCGGCGCGCCGATTGTCGACAAGGTGCGGGCCAACCCGGGCCTGCGCGCGGTGCAGTTCGTGGTGGGCCCGGATCGTGGAGGAGACGGCCGAACGGCAGCCAGCCCGGACCTGACCGCCGCCATCCACTTTGCCGGGCCGGGGATGGAGCCGGCGTACTTGCCGCGGACGGTCACGGAGTCGAAGTACCTCATCAACCTGGCGCTGTTTCGGGCACATTTCATGCTGGGGGTCACGCTCACGGCCAAGAATCACTTCGGCTCGGTGTATTTCAAGAAGAGTGGGACCTTCTCGCCCAGCCCGTTGCACGGATGCGGGATGAAGGTGAACCCGGAGGGGTCGTACAACTGTCTGGTGGAGCTGATGGGGCACAAGCAACTGGGGGGCAAGACGCTGCTGTACATGCTGGACGGGCTGTACCCGGCCAAGCACAACGAAGGCGGGGTGATTCGCTTCGCCTCATTCGGCAACCACTGGGCCTCGAGCGTTTTCGCCTCGCAGGACCCGGTGGCCATCGATTCCGTGGCGGTCGACTTCCTGCGAAACGAGCCCAACCTGGAGGGCACGGTTACCGGCCACGTGGACAACTACCTGCACGAAGCGGCGCTGGCGGGAAAACCGCCCTCGGGGACGGTCTACGATCCGGATGGCGACGGCAGGCGGCTCTCGAGCCTGGGCGTCCACGAGCACTGGAACAACGCAGCCGAGAAGAAATACTCCCGCAATCTGGGCAAGAGTGAAGGCATCGAGCTGGTGGCCCGGGAAATTCCAGCGGGGCGCTGAGCGCGGTCTCACCTATCCTCAATCGTGAAGTTGGTGGTCGCCGCCAGGGACTTTGCCTCGCCGGCGGTGATCGTCCAGCCGGGCGGACGTCTCTGGCCAGTAGGTGGTCTGCCGATGCGAATATGGGCGGTGTCGCCGAGCTTCAGTCCAAGCGACGAATCAGCCAGTCCGCAGTAGTCGCCATTGGCGACGCAAATATGCGTCAGTCCGCCGCCGATCGGCAATATGCTGGAAACGCGTCCCTTCACGATGCGGTGGCTGTCTACATATTCAAAGATGGGCATTCGGTCTAGCTCGCGGCTGGTGGCGGAAAACTCGCGGAGAGTTTCACCGCCGCCCGTGCCGGCTCCGCCGGTGAGGTAGACCGCGAAACGTCTTTCGCCGCCAACGCCCACAAACATCAGAGCATAGAATATGGCGACAAAAACCACCAGGCACGCGAGGGCCGACGCCAGGCCCGACAACCCTTTTACGACATCCAGCATCTTGCTGTTTGTCGCCCAATAAGTGAAATGACCTCGCCGGGTGCCGGCGTCCGCCGTCTGCCACATTGAGGCAAAGTGGTCAATTGCGAGAGTGGCCGCAAATATGGCCGCAAACAAGGCAAAACAAGCCAACGAGATGAATAGGAACACCATGGTTCCTCCTCTCAACCGGAATTTCCATCTTGGACTTTCCGGCCCTATTCAGTCTACCTCCAGCCGCCATCCTTCGATCCTGCAAGCTGCATTTTTCCCTCCGGGAGCCGTCTTCGGCTCCACCCAGCGCCGCTTTCGCCCTGCCGCAAGGAGACCAAAACCGGCAAACCTTGCTAACGATCCAGCGGGCCGTCACTGTTTGTTCCGGCCGAGCGACCGGGCACTCGGAGAGTGGCGCACGCACGGCCACGCGGCGCGGCATTCCCGGCTGTGTTTCAGAGGCGGCGTTGCGGCGCGTCTTCGGCGGGATGTGGTACCTTATGCCACGGGAAGTCTACCATGCAAAGGCGAAGTTTTCTCAAAACCATTCCGGCGGCGGCGATGCTGCCGGCTGTCCAATCGGCGCCGCGGATGAAGATCGCGGACATCCGGGTGGTCTCGCTGAAGACCATCCGGGAAACCGGCACCATGGAGGCGGCCTGGAACCCGGGTACCCGGACCACCCATCGGATGGGCGGCGGTTCCTTCACGGAGATCCGGACAGACCAGGGGCTGACGGGGATCGGGCCAGGCATGGAGGCCGCGTCCGTGCCCGCCGCCAAAGCCCAATTGCTGGGCAAGGATCCCTTCGACATCGAACAGTGCGCCGGCCCGCTGCGGTATTACCTGGGCGCCAGCTCGCGCGCGGTAGCGAGTCTCGAGATCGCCCTCTGGGATCTCATCGGCAAGGCGGCCCAACAGCCGCTCTACAAGCTCTGGGGGGCGGCCAAGGAACGCGTGCCCGCGTATGCCAGCATGATTCAGCTTTCGACGCCCGAAGAAAGAGCGCGGATGGCGGTCGAACTCAAAGCCCAGGGTTGGAAAGCCATCAAGCTGCGGCTGCATTACCAGACCATGAAGGAAGATATCGGGCTGGTCGAGGCGGTCAGGAAGGCGGTTGGCGAAGACATGGGGATCATGACGGACGCCAACCAGGCGCAATCCGCGGGCACGTGGCAACCCGGAGTGCAGTGGGATTTCCGCCGGGCCGCGGAGACCGCGCGCGAGTTGCAGCGCCTCAAAGTGCTGTGGCTGGAGGAGCCGTTGTGCCGCTACGATTTCGACGGGCTGGCCGAACTGAACCGGCTGGTGGATATCCCGATCGCCGGAGGAGAGAACAATCACGGAGTACACGAGTACCGCTGGATGCTGGAGAGAAGCGTGTTCGACATTCTCCAGCCGGACGTGATGGTGGCGGATGGAGTCACGGGATTCCGCCAGATCGCGGGGCTGGCAGCGGCGTTCAACAGGCGGATTATTCCGCATCACGGCGGCGGGAACCTGGGGACGATTGCCCAACTCCACTCGATAGCTTGCTGGCCGCACGCGCCCTGGATTGAGCTTTTGCACGACCCGCCGACGGCGGCATACATGAACGGCTTCGCCATTATGGAAGACCCGCCGCTGGTGGACAGAGAAGGGTATCTGAACCTGCCGCAGGGGCCGGGATTGGGTGTCGCGATCCAGAAAGAGCTGATGGCGTAGAAGCTGCCGGGCCAAGCTCAATTGCCCACGGGTGTTATGATGCGGGTCTATGCGCGACGTGAACGTAGGGATAGTGGGTCTGGGCAACATCGGCTCGGGCACGCTGAAGATTCTGGCGGAGAACGCCGATCATATCGCTCTCAAGCTGGGGTTTCATCTGCGGGTCGGGGCCGTCTGCGATCTGTTGATCGATGCCAAGCAGATTCCCGAATCGCTGGGACCGGTTTTCAAGACCAACGACTGGCGGCGGTTGATCGAACATCCGGGCCTGGATATCGTGGTCGAACTGGTTGGCGGCACGGCCGTCGCCGCCGAGATCATCCATGCCGCCATCGCGGCGAAGAAGTCGGTGGTCACGGCGAATAAGGAACTAATGGCGTTGAGCGGCGCGGAAATCTGGGAGCGCGCCATCCAAGCCGGAACCAATGTCGCCATGGAGGCCAGCGTGGCGGGCGGGATTCCCATTCACACCGTGCTGCGAGAAGGCATCTCGGGCGACCGCGTGGTGGCGCTCTACGGCATCCTCAACGGCACCAGCAACTACATCCTCACCGAGATGGAGCAGCACGGCTCGCCGTTCGAAGCCGTGCTGGGGGAGGCGCAGCGGCTGGGATACGCCGAGGCCAATCCCAGCAACGATATCGATGGCTTCGACGCGCGCTCGAAGCTGGCCATCCTCTCCGCGCTGGCCTTCGGCGAGAAGATCACGCCGGGGGACATTTTCACCGAAGGGATTCGCCGCCTCTCGCCCATGGATTTCCAGTACGCGCACCGCCTCGGCCACACCATTCGATTGCTGTGCGCGGCGCGCCAGACGCCCGAGGGGTTGATCCTGTCGGTGCGTCCGGCCCTGATTCCGCAGACCGCCATTCTGGCGAGCGTGCGCAGCTCCTACAACGCCATCTGGGTGCAGGGGACCTACGGCGAGGACACGTTCTACTACGGCCGCGGCGCTGGTCCCAGACCCACCGGCGTGGCCGTGGTGAGCGACCTGATGAGGGTGGCGCGCGAGATTCTGGGCGGCAGCCCCACGCGCGTCTCGCCGTTCGCGCATCAGCGCCTGGGCGAATACAAGCCCATCCCCGTGACGCTCCAGACGCGCTCCTACTACGTGCGGTTCCGCGTCCGCGACCAGCCGGGCATCATCGCGGCGCTGTCGGGTATCCTCGCCGCGAAACGCATCGGCATCGAGGCCGTGCTTCAACTGCCGCACGAGAACAAGCTGGATCTGCCATTCGTGATCACGCTCGAACCCACCACCGAGGAAGCCGTGCGCCAGGCCGCCGCGGAGATGTCCCAGCTCGACTTCCTGTTGGAACCGCCGTTGGTGTTGCCGATGGAGCCGCCTCTGTAGGGGGTTCCGAATACTCAACTACCGGGGAGGGACTCGGGGAGCTCATGCAATCGTCAGGCACAGCGTCGGCAGGAGGCGCCGTGGGAAAGGTGTCCCGGGAGTTTCAGGTCTTTGTCAAGCCGGCCGGGGCCGTCTGCAATCTCGATTGCCAATACTGCTATTACCGGGACAAGCGGAGCCTCTATCCGGATACCGGCGTGTTCCGGATGCCGGAAAGCCTGCTGGAAGAGTACATCGTCCAGCACATCGAGGCCGCGGCCGGGCCGGAGATTGCCTTCTCGTGGCATGGAGGAGAACCCACCACGCTGGGCGTGGACTTCTTCCGCAAGGCCGTCGAGCTTCAGCGCAAGCACAGGCCCGCCGGCTGGCGCATTCGGAACGGCATCCAGACTAATGGCGTCCTGCTGGACGAAGAGTGGTGCCGCTTTCTGGCGGCGGAGGAGTTCCGGGCCGGTCTCAGCCTGGATGGCCCGGCGGAACTGCACGACCCGTACCGGGTGACCAGGGGCGGCCAACCGACTCACCAGCAGGCCATGCGCGGGTACCACCTGCTGCGCCAGCATGAGGTCCCCACCGACATCGTGTGCACGGTGCACAACCTGAACGTCCGGTATCCGCTCACGGTCTACCGGTTCTTCCGGGAAATCGGCTGCCGGTATCTGGGCTTTCTTCCGGTTGTGGAGAGCGCGCCGGAGGCGCCGGACGGGGTCGGCCCGTATACGCCATCGGCGGAGGCCTATGGAGCCTTTCTGTGCAAGATCTTCGATGAATGGATCGAGCGGGACACCAGCCGGATGGCGGTGCAGACTTTCGAGGAGGCGGCCCGGCCGGCCCTCGGCATGGAGCACTCGTTGTGCGTGTTCCGCGAGACCTGCGGCCAGATCCCGGTGGTGGAACACAACGGCGACTTCTTCCCGTGCGATCACTTCGTCGACCGCGAACACCGCTGGGGCAACATCCGCGAGACGCCTCTGGGGGAACTGCTGGAAAGCCCGGCGCAACGGGCTTTCGGGGAGGCCAAGCGGGACGGGTTGCCGCGTTACTGCCGCGACTGCGAAACGCTGGCCATGTGCCATGGCGGATGCCCTAAGTACCGCTTCATCCGGACGCCGGCGGGCGATGCGGGCCTCAACTACCTCTGCGCGGGGTTGAAGCGTTTCTTCCTGCACAGCCGGGCGCCGATCGAGCGAATCACGTCCCGGGAGCGGGAGCAGGCGCCCGGGCCCCGGACCGCGCCGGGCAAGGTGGGCCGCAACGATCCCTGCCCGTGTGGCAGCGGCCTGAAGTTCAAGAAGTGCTGCGCGGCCAGGTAGTGTGGCAGGCAGTTTTTTGTGGCGCCACTCAGCCTGGCGTACGCCCACGGTCGAAAACCAAAGAACACTCCATCTCCGAGTCGCGCGGCCAGGTAGTATTGCAGACCTGAAATGGTTTTTGGGCTTGCGCTGGCGGGCCAATCCGTTCGAAAATAGCGGCACGGGAGCACATCGGAAATGCATACAGTTACGAGAAGGCGTTTTGTGGCAGGAAGCGCAACGGGAATGGCCGCCACCGGCTGGGGCGTGGCCTCCCTTGACGCGCAGGATTGGGCGCGCCAGGCGGTGGACAAGTCGCCGCGGCGGCGCGAGTGGGTGACGGTGAAGCACGATAGCCGGGCCGTCGAGTCGTTTGTGGCTTATCCGCAAGCGCCGGGCAAGGCGCCGGCGATGGTGGTCATCCACGAGATTTTCGGAATGACCGACTGGGTGGAGAGCGTCACCGATGAGTTTGCGGAGGCAGGCTATCTGGCGATCGCTCCCGACCTGCTGTCGGGTATGGGTCCGAACGGCGGACGGACAAAGGACATTCCGGCGAACGGGGTGGGGCAGGCCATCGGCAAGCTGCCGCCCGACCAGATCACCGCGGATCTCAATGCCGTGGCCGACTATATCAGGAAACTGCCCGCTTGCAACGGGAAGGTTTGCGTGGTGGGTTTCTCGTGGGGCGGTGGACAATCGTTCCGCTTCGCGACCAACCGCAAGGATCTGTCGGCGGCATTCGTGTGCTACGGCAGCGGCCCGGCGCCGGACGCCATCCCCAACATCCAGGCTCCAGTCTACGGTTTCTACGCGGGGGCCGATGCGCGCATCAACGCCAGCGTTCCAGCCACCCAGGAACAGATGAAAGCGGCGGGCAAGTTCTTCGAAGTAGCAACTTACGAAGGCGCAGCCCACGGCTTCATGCGGGCCGGAGCGCAGCCGGATGCGACGGAAGCCAACAAGAAAGCGCGCGCCGAAGCATGGGTCAAGCTGAAGGCGTTCAGAGACAAAGCCAAGTAAGGGCGCTGCCAATCAAGGAAGCCGATGACAGAAGCCAACGAAGGCAGCTTCAGATGTCCTGAGTGTCATACTCCGGTCGAACTGGATACACCAAAATGTCCGGGCTGTGGTGGATTATTCAAGGCGGGGCTTGCTTCACTCTCCGAAAAAGAGCAGCGAGTCTATCAAACCGAACATCAGAAAGCGATGGCCGCAAAGCAACAGCGACGTTCGGAACGGCGGTAGGAACTGCAGGACAATCCATTCGATCCCCGCACAGAGGTCTCGGCCGACGCCATCCACATTGCCAGCCGGATAGTGAAGCATCTGTGGATCATTTTCGTGTTGTTGCCGTTCGTCGCCGCGTTGCTGTTGATTTTAGCGGGCGTCATCAAATAGCATCCCGGCCCGGCGTTAGAAAGGCTTCCCAGTCTTGCTATTCTGGGAAGCGGCGGAAGCATGACGGCGAACGAACTGAAACGGAAGCTGAAAAAGCTGGGATGCACCTTTGAGCAGGGAACCCGGCACCTGATCGCCGTCCATAAAGGAAAGGCTTCGCCGATCCCGCGCCATCCGGCGCAAGAAATTAAGACCGGAACTTACCACAAGATTCTCAGGGATCTCCGATTCAAGGAGGAATAGAGAACATGAAATACCCCGCGCTGTTTGATCCCGCCGAAGAGGGCGGATTCGTCATCACCTTCCTGGACTGGGACTGGGGAGTCACCCAGGGAGAGGATGAGGCCGACGCGGTTGACATGGCGCAAGACGCACTCATCACGATGATCGCTCACTCGATCCGCCATGGGAAGCCCGTTCCTCCACCCAGCAGCCAACCAAAGGGCAAGAAGTACCGCATGATCGAACTACCAGCGAAGATCGCGCTGAAAACGGAACTGTATATCGCATTCAAGGCATCCGGTATCACCAAAACCGTCCTGGCGCAGAAGCTGTGTATTCCGATTACCAACGTGGACCGGCTGTTCGACTTCAAGAACCACACCCGTCTGGAGCAAATTGAGGCCGCCTTCCACGCGCTCGGCAAGGGGCTGACGATCGACGTGCGGGATGCGGCATAGGGGGAAGAGGCAATTCTGGGAACTGGAGGTAGCGCAATGGCTCTGGTGACTTGCCCCGAATGCGGGAACGAGAAAGTGGCGAGCAGCGCTGAATCTTGTCCCGCGTGCGGCAACACCTGTTGGTTGATTGTCGTCCGTCGTGAGGAATGCGTCTGTTATATGTGTAACGGAATAGGTACAGCACGAACAATTCTATCAGGGCCTGTTGGATATGTAGGTTCGGAACCGTGCGGCATTTGCCAGGGGAAGAAACGGGTGATCGCGAGTTTGATGAGAAATGTAAAGACAGGCCATGAGTATCATGCTTTGGGCGAACCGATCCCGTAACTTCCTGCACAATCACCACTAGATGTACGCCTCCGTCGCGGCTAGGCGCGAACGGCCAGCCCCGGCCATCTCATCACGTATCGATAGCCACCACTTCGTGCAGGGCAATGGGCAGCGTGGTGGTCTCGATCCATGCTCCGCTTTGCCGCCACTGCGCCTTGGCTTCGCCGACCAGGAAGCGGACGTTGCGCGCTTTAGCGCCTTCGGGTAACTTCACACGGACCTTCTGGGGGCCGACCGGCAGGATCTCGCGGAGCGGCCCTTTCATCATCATCGGGTTGGAGAGGTTGACGAGGTGAACCGTGACGGAGGACTGCTGCTTCCATAGCGCCACATCGAGCACGCCGGGGCCTTCGACGCGAAGCGGCTGCTCCTCGTTGGCGGCCCAGCGGACGGCATTAGCCAGAACAATCCCGTGATCCTGGCACATGATTTCCCAGAACGTCCGGTCGATGTCCCACGGAAAGTAAACTACGCGGCCCGAGCCGGAGGAGTGAATCATCACACCGGGAATGACGGCCGTGGTGTCACGCACGTACACCTCCTCCATGGGCAGATCGGGGTAGGTGGGCACCGTCATAAGGGGCGCGCGCAAGCCGGGCGCGGTGCGAATCTCGACGCGCTTGACGCCGTGAATCATGCGGCCCGCATGCTCGAGCCCCGCCAGCAGGGGATGGGAGTGGTCTTCGAGGTTCAGGTAGGCGTTCTGCTGGCGCTCGATCACGTTGCCGGCAAAGGAGGCGCCGAAGAGGCCGGCGAGGCCGAAATCGTCGCGGCGCCGGCCGCGCTCGTCGCAGAGCGAGGTTTCGTGAGTGGCAACCAGCCCGCCGCCGTTTTCGACGAAGGACTTCAACTGTGCGCACTGCGCGTCGGACAGGTTGGCGATGTTGGGCAGGGCCAGGACTTGGAATTGCCGCACGTGCGCCGGGTCGAGTTGGGTTTCCAGAACCATTTCGAAGGGGATCCGGGCTTCCACCAGCGCGTGGTAGAACCCGGAAGTGTGGTCCGGCGCGGCCCGCGACGCAGACGCGGACACCAGCCCGACGCGGGCCAGCGGGCGCTCGTTGCGCAGATACTTCTCGTTCTTCCAGTGCCAGACGTAAAGGTCCTCGACGGGCTTGAACCAGCGCTGGTCGAGGGGCTTGGCATTGAACTTGACGACCCAGGGCCGGAAGCCCTGGGCGATGCCGTCCACGGCCCACAGCCGGACCTCATGGGGGTTCTGGGTGGAGTCCTTCCAGCGGTAAGGCGCCTCATATCCGACGCTGAATAAACCCACGATGGGCTTCGAGCCGGAGATCGAGCGGGCCTCCTTGGCAAACTTCCCGTTCTGCCAGGGCAACTGGAATTCGGAGCGGCACTGCCGATCCGCAACGAGAATCGGGACCGAAACGCTTTCGCGTATCTGGTCGAATCCGTTGGGGAAAAACGCGGCCTCCGGATTGCGCTTGCGGATCTCGGCATCCCAGAGTAAATACAAATCCAAGAGGCGTTTCTTCTGCCATGCGCTGTATTGAGCGCGCGCGTCGCCGGGCGTCCCCGCTGCTCGCGGAAGTTCCAAGCCGCTGAATTCCTTGAAACTGCGCTGGCAGTGCTGGCAGTAGCACATGCCCGACCCGCTCCAGCGGTTGGCGAAGATGCCATCGACCTTGTAGAGGGTCATGATCTCCTGGATCACGCTGGTCATGAACTCGAAGTTGTAGGGGCCGAGCGCACAGGTTACCCATTCGGTAGGCATGGCCCAATGGCGGCGAGGCTGGCCGTTGGCTTCCACGGCGATCCAATCCGGATGAGCGTCGAAGACGTTCTGATGCGCGGCGTGGGGATCCACGCGCGCGGTCACAATCATGCCAAGCTTGCGGCAGCCCGCGAGCATTTCGCCAAAGGTGTCGCCATTGCCGAGGAACTTGCTGCGGTAATGCAGCGGCACCTCGGTCGGATAGAAGGCCACGCATCCGCCGGCGCTCAGGCACACGGCATCGGCGTGGATCCGCTTGAAATAGTCGAGCCAGAAGCCGGGATCGTAGCGGCCTGGATCGTCCTCGACGAAAGCCAGTTGCACCCACCGCATGGGCCGGTCGAACCAGCCTTTGTCCGGGTTTTGCTGGCTGAAAGCCGTGCCGGCAGCCGCTAACGCGCCGGTCTCGATCATCCATTCGCGCCGGTTGATTTCCATCAAAAGCGGGTCTCCCGATTCTTAGTCTACATTGACAGCTTTGGCCCTACGGCCATACCATTTGCTGTTCAATGATGAAAAACAACCCTGATTCGTTCAACCGGCGGAATCTCCTGAAAGTATCCACCATTCTTGGTGGTGGGGGCATAATCGCCCAGACGGCAGTCCCGACGAGCGCCCTGGCGCAGCAGCCCCGCCTCACCGAAAAGGACATCTTAACGAAGGCCCGCGAACGCCTCTACCCCACCTGCCGGGTCTGCCCCGTTTGTGACGGCGTAGCCTGCTCCGGAGATTCCGGGGGAATCGCCGGCAGCGGAACGGGCATGTCGTTCCAGAACAACTTCACGGCGCTCCAACGCGTGAAGCTGGTCATGCGGAACGTGCATGACGTGGCGAAGGCCGATACCTCCACCACGATCTTTGGCCGTAAGATCTCTTTGCCGGCGGTGTGCGCGCCCATGGGTCCGGCGGGCACCAGGTTCGGAAAAGGGATGACGCAACAGGAATGGTTCGACTCCCTGGTCGGCGGATGCGTGGCCGCCGGCACGTTGGGCGCCGTGGGCGACAATCTCACCTATCCCATCGAGGACGTGAAGAGGAACCTGGCGGTGGTCAGCCGTTTCCAGGGTAAGGCGCTCTACAACAGCAAGCCGATTCCCAACGAAATCATTTTGAAGTGGCAGCCCGAGATCGACGCCACCGGCGCCGCATGGCTTTCCATCGACGTGGATTCCGGGCCTAAAAGCGTGGCTCAGTTGCGCGAATTGGTCAAGGCTTTCAAAATGCCGGTGGTGGTGAAGGGCATCATGACGCTCGACGATGCCATGCGATGCGTCGATGCCGGTGTGGCGGGCATCGCCGTATCGAATCATGGCGGGCGCAGGCAGGATCACACAGCGGGCACCGCGGAGGTGCTGCCGGCGGTCGCGGCGAAACTGAAAGGCAAGATCCCGATCCTGACCGACGGCTGCGTGGCATCCGGCACGGACGTGCTGAAGTACCTGGCTCTGGGCGCCGACCTCGTCATGGTGGGCCGGCACATCCTGCGCGCCGCGTACGGCGGTGGCGCCGACGGCGTCGCGCTTTTCATGAACCGGATGCGCGCCGAGTTGCAGAGCGCCATGGTCCTGACGGGCGTTCCGTCGGTGTCGAAGATCGACAGCCGGATCATCTTCGCCTGACAAGGGGCGCCATGCGATTTCAGGTGAGCATCGGGCTGGCGTTGGCCGCGGCGCTGCTGTTGTGCGTGCTGCCGGGCGCGGCCGGCGCGGGTGGCCGCCTTCCTACTCTCAGTTATCGCGGCGGCGGGCATGGCAAGGTGGTCTTCGACCATCAATTGCATGCGTCCGAGGGTTTTCGCTGCAACGATTGCCACACCGATTTCGCGGGGACGGGAAAGCAGCTTTTTACAACCCGCAAACAGGGTCTCATCACGTTTGCGGATCATAAAGCGGGCACCAAGTGTTTTGCCTGTCACAATGGCGACGGCGTGCCCGACGATCGCAAGGGCACCTTCTATAGCGGGAAGGGCGCGTCTGACGACTGCGATCTCTGCCACCGCAAGATTGGCGGCTTTTAGCACGCGGTGCGGGAACTTGGCGCCAACCCAGGTGCACGCCACCAGCCGCCCATCCACGCCGCCCACCAGGGCCGAGCCGCTGTGCGCCTCGCACGCCACCACCACCTGGTCCGCCACGTGCCGTATTTCCTGCAAGGGGCAGCTTGGCCGCCAGTTCGCTATTGTGAGGTATGATGCCGGGTACGACACCAGGAACGAATGGCAGCGTTCGCCGGAACTGGGTGGTGCTGGTTGCCGCTGCGCTGGCGTTCGCTCTCAAAGTCGCACTTGCGCTGAACACCTACGGAACCAACGATGTCATTACGTGGGAGCGGCACCTGGCCAAGATCAAGGATGATGGTGCACTGGCCTGGTATCGCGACGGCCCAGACATACGCACTCCAGACGGGCGCCGCATTGCCGGGCAGGTACCCAATCATCCGCCCTTTGTCATCTCGATACTGGCAGCTTGGGACTACTTGGCCCGTGTCTCGGGCCTGCCGTTTCGCTTCTGGCTGCGCTTTACCAGTTCCCTCGCGGACATCGCCAGCCTGCTGCTGATATGGAGGTGCCGGATCTCCGCCGGTTTGGGCGCGCGGCCCGTAGTGTTGCTGCTGATAGCCCTCTCTCCCGTATCGATCATGGTTTCCGGCTTTCACGGGAATACCGATCCCCTCGTGGTCTCCATCCTACTGCTCTCCATCTGGCTGGCCGAAAGCGGCAGGCCGGCTTGGCTGGCTGGCGCGGTGTTTGGGATGGCCATGAATATTAAAGTCGTGCCGATTCTCTTCGCTCCCGCGTTCCTGCTTTACTTGCGGGGCACGCAGCGCAGGATTGGTTTTGCAGTTGCCGCCAGTGCGGTCTTTCTAACAGGTTCCCTGCCGTATATCGCCCAAGACCCCGTACTCATCATCCATCGCCTGTTTGGTTACGATCCGGCACTCGTCATCCATCGTCTGTTTGGTTACGCCCCGGTGACCGCAACCTGGGGACTGTCGCAGATCGGTTCTGTTTTCCTCCCGAAAGGCGGGTATGAAGTCTACCTGGCCGCAGGCAAGGCGATCCTGCTTCTGATCGTCCTTGGGGCATCGTTTTGGATGAACTGGGGGAAGCGCAAACCGGCCCTTTTTCTGCAGTGCGGATTCATTGCATTTCTCTTCATTTTCTGGACCCCGGGCTTTGGCGTGCAATACCTCGCCTGGCTGGTGCCGTGGTCCGCTGGCCTGGATGGCAGACGCTTGCAGTGGTATTACGCCCTCAGCGCGGCGTTTCTGTTCATGAAGTATACGTGGTGGTCCCGCGGGTTTCCCTGGTTCCTGGCGAATTCGTTCGACCCCGGTCCGCTGTTTTGGGCCGGGATGCTGGCAATTCCCTTGGGGCTGGCATGTTGGATTTCGGTCGGCGCCGTCGCGCACAAGTTGAAGATCCGCCTTAGCGCATCCGCTTGAGCCAGCCACCTGGATTGAAAGTCACGAGGAATTTTTCGCGCGAACGATCCACCGCGAAATTCCGGTTCCCGGCCAGAAACTCCGCCGTCGCTTCCGCCGGACCCGGACCCCATCCCCTCCAGACCGGGTGGCCGTTTATATTCGTGTCCTCTACGACTAAGTACTGGCCCGGCGTGACCATGCGGCTGTAGATTTCCAGTTCGCGGAGGACGTGCGGCGCGTGATGGTCGGAGTCCAGCACGGCCATCACCGTCTCGCCCGGCTTTACAAGCGCTTCGATCTGACGCACAATTTCCGGTGAAGTGGAAGACCCGAGCAGGTACGCGATACGCGCGTGAGTCGGCAGGTTCGGCTGACGTTCGATGTCCACGGTAATCACGCGCCCGTGGCCCATCAGGTCGAAAATGGACGCGAAGTAAAGGGCGCTGCCACCATTGAGAGTGCCCATCTCGAGCAGCACATCCGGTTTGGTCTCCCAAAGCAGCTCCTGATAGACTTCGAGATCCATCGGGAGCTTCTGAATCCGCGTGCCGAGCCAACGGGTATTCTGGTCCCAGGTGGTCTCAGCCATGTCGTGAAAGATTCGGTGGAAGCGTTCGACTGTGCGCGACTCCCTATCAAGCCAGATTGAGGCACCGGCCGCTCCCATGACCAATGAGACCATGATCGCGGCGATCAGGTCGAAGTGCCGTGTCCGGAGCGTCTTCGGTTTCGGCATTTGCAAGGGATTGGGTTCTCCCGGTATTCCATCCGGGATTGTAACAGAACGCGCTTCAGGTCACGTCCCCAGGATTCGCGCGGCCGCCCGGCGGCCCAGGCGGATGCAGTCGGGGATTCCGATGCCCTCGTAGGCGTTGCCCGCCAGGTGAAGGCCGGAGGCCGGCGGGGTGCGCGCCTGAATCTCCGCCAGGCGTTGCGGATGGCCCACGGTGTACTGCGCCATGGAGCGCGGCCAGCGGGCAATGCGGGTGAAGCGGGGGCGGGCGGTGAAGCCGGCGATTTCCTGCAACTCGCGCGCGACGGCAGCGATGATGGCTTCGTCCGATTCGCCGAGCACGCCCGCGTCCTCCATGCCGCCCAGGAAGCAGCGCGCCACCACCTTGCCCTCTGGCACGCGGTAGGAGAACTTCGTGCCAACCCAGGTGCACGCCACCAGCCGCCGGCGCTCCTTCTTGGGCACCAGGAAACCAAAACCATGGGGCGGGGCGCCCCCTGGGACCGCGAAATCCGCGGCGTCGAAGCCCAGCGCCACGGTCATCGAAGAGCTGTAGGGCACCGTGCCGAGTAGTTCCGCGAGCCGCGCGTCCACGCCGGCCAGCAGGGCCGAACCGCTGTGCGCCTCGCACGCCACCACCACCTGGTCCGCTTCCAGCCAGCCGCCATCATCCAACTTGATGCGGAAACCGGCCTCGGCGCGCTGGATGGTTTGAGCGCGGCATTGCCGCACCTCCAGCTTGCCGCTAATGGCGCGCGCGATGGCGTCTACCAGTTGTCCCAGCCCGCCCTGGAGCGTGCGGAACAGCGGGGCGGGGTTTCGGTTCCGCCCGGCTTTGGCGCGCGCCGCCAGCACGCCGCGAGTGAGGCTGCCGTATTGGTTGGCCAACTCGACAAAACGCGGCAGCACGCTGGTCACGCTCAACTGGCTGGGGTCGCCGCCGTAAATGCCGGAAAGCAGGGGCTCCGCCAGGTAGTCCACCGCCTCGGCTCCGTAATGCTCCTGGATGAACTCGGCCACGGATTCGTCGCCCGGTTTAGGTTGGGGAGCGCGCAGCAGCTCCATCGCCATGCGGAGTTTCGTTCTCCAGCCCAGGAGGCCGGTGGTGAGGAGCGGCAGAATCCTGGTAGGCACCATCATCATCAGCCCGTCGGGCAAGGGCAAGAGGCGGCCGCCCTTGCGGACGTAAGTGACGCGGAGGCGATCATTCGAGCCGATGACCTGATCGGCCAGCCCCAACTCGCGAATCAGTTCCAGTGCGGCGGGCTTGGCCGAGAGGAAACTGTCCGGGCCGGCCTCGATGGTGCAACCCTCGACGCGCTCCGTCTGGATCACGCCCCCCAGGCGCGGCCGCGATTCGAGGATGGTGGAGGGCACGCCGCCCCTGGCCAGATAGTAGGCAGCCGAAAGCCCGGAGATGCCGCCGCCGATGATGACTACGCGAGGCATGGCTGTAGCCACCGCTCCCTTAGGAGGTGTGGAAGAATCGGTTGGCAGGCGGCACCGCCCAATGCCACTTAAATAACTCATTGGGACTCCTTGCGAGCTGGAAACGTATGACGACGATGCCAGGCGGCTCGCGGGAACGATCTGCGTTTTCTTCGGTTAGGGTGAA
>Ga0187877_1000374_pt1 | contig 58019 bp, 47 predicted proteins | sample June2016WEW_17_1_3_FD_132430 | JGI IMG/M metagenome (GOLD analysis project Ga0187877, IMG submission 132430) | Peatland microbial communities from SPRUCE experiment site at the Marcell Experimental Forest, Minnesota, USA - June2016WEW_17_100 | ecosystem: Environmental > Terrestrial > Soil >...
AACGATATGGGTATGCCGGCGGGCAGCCCGGCGAGCGTCGCCACGAGACACTCGCCATGGGATTCTCCGGCCGTCTCAAAGCGCAACATCGGATGAGAATTTTCATCGTAGCAGACTCGAACAATTTTCTGGCTGTTTGCGTATCAAGACGATGGAGGCGGAGGCTTGCCGTGGTGAAGTTTCTCCTGTGGTGCATTTTACTGGTGCTGTGCTGGCCCCTGGCCCTGATCGCGCTGGTGCTCTACCCCCTGGTTTGGCTGCTGCTGCTGCCGTTCCGCCTGGTGGGGATTGCGGTCGGCGGCGCGCTGTCGCTGGTGTGGTCCCTGGTGACGCTGCCGGCGCGCCTGCTGCGGGCGTGGTAGATCTAACCTGGCAGGCGGAACTCCACCGGCGTCGGTATGGCCGTCTGTTGGAAGGCCCGCGAACCCTGGGTGCGGAATTCATACCGCTCGATCACCACGGCCGCCCCCTTTTCGTTACTCCGTACGACACAGCCGTAGATCATGAGCTTCATGGGGCAGGAGTCGTTGAGCAGAACCGGCCAGCTCATCGACAATTCGATCGGCATGCCAACGCCGAGCGTGTTTTCGGCGGTGAACCACACTCCGCCGCTCGAGATGTTCAGGGTTTTTCCCGCGCCGGTCTCAGCGATGCGCTGGCCGTAAAGCATCTTGTAGCGCAATTCTTGAGCGATCTCGAAGCGCCGTTTCGTGCGCCTTTCCCGCTGGCCGTTGCCGACGGTCTGTTCCTCGCGAGTCTCGGTCACCACACACCACCTTCCATCCGCAAAACTACACTGGACCGGCGGTGCGCTCAAGATGTCTTTGGTTAGTCCGGAGGCGCTAACCGGGCCCCGGAGGGAAGCGGCGCTCCGGCCGCAGGCGACTGAATCCACGGCACAGACCGAGGGCGAGAAAACCCTGTGAAAACACCTGGACAACAAGGCCCCATATTGCTGATATCAGGACAACACAGACAGCATCCCTGGCGGTGAGTCCCCTCCCGCCGCCAACCCCTCCGAGTGCCGGCCCCATGATACCCAGTTCGGGGCCTTGCACCTTTTGCCGCGAAATGGCGAGCATGAATGAACTAGAGGTACTACGCCAGATCCCCCCAAAAAAGGGAGACCGCATCCCCCCACAAAAAAAATTCTGAGAAATCACTGGACAAGCAGACCTTAAACTGCTAGTATCAATACAACACAGACAGCATCCCTGGCGGTGAGTCCCCTCCCACCGCCAACTCTCTGAGTGCAGGCCCCGAGATACCCAGCTCGGGGCCATTAATTTTTGGGGGCCAGTTTTTGGGACCTATGGGGACTTGCGCTGCAGGTTCACCGGGGCCCGCTCGCGGTCCAGTCCCTCGAAATGGAAACGCCACTCCAGCGGGACGGTTTCCGGCAGGTAGCATTTTCGGTCGTCGCAAGCCTGGTACCGCAATGATCCCTTGAGGATTAGCTCGCCCGAGGGGGTAACCAGCGTCCTGACAGCATTTTCCGGCCCGAAGGTGATCTCCCGCGTGATCCGCACGCGCCCTCGATATACCGGCGCCGTCTCGCCGATGGCCTTCAGGTGCAACTTCCGCGAGGCTGGGTACTGGAAGGGGTGCGCCTTGGCGGCGGGGCTTTCCTCGAGCTTCCAGTCGATCGGAATGTAACCCTCGACGCCGGGAGCGTAGACGTGCATATTGGGCTTGAGATCGAGCTCCAGGCTAAGCACGATGCGATGTCCGGGCCGCGCCACGGGCATGCTGGCCGCCGTAGTCAGGCGCAGGTGGTTGGTCTCGACGGAGCCGCTGGCCGCATCCGCCAAGGCTCCAAACTGCCGCACCAGGATGTCGGAAGCGGATACGCGTTCGCGGAAGTCCTCTTCGAAGTACTTGGCGACAACCGTCCCCTTGGCATCCAACACGAACGTTCCGGGGCACGGAACGCCAAACTGCGGCGTGCCCGGCTTCACCGTCTCGTTCAAAATGCCGAAGGCGCGGATGATCGTCGATTGCGGATCGGAGAGCAGTGGAAAGGTGATGTGCCTCCGGCCAGCGAAGTTCTTCAATACCTCTACCGAGTCGTAACTGACAGCGGCCAGCCCGAGGCCCTGCTTGCGGATTCGATCCAGATTCTGTTCCAGCTCGACGAGCTGGATCTTGCAGAACGGTCACCAGTCCGCGGAACGGTAGAACACCAGCATGGCGCCCTTGGGGCCCATGATGGACTTCAGTGTCTGGGTCCGGCCCGCCTGGTCCAGCGCCGAGAATTCAGGCGCCGGGCTCCCCGCGGCAGGCCCGGTCTTGATGTTCTGCCCGTACAGCGCCGCGACGGCGACCAATGGAAGCCACGAGACTCGACGCATATAAACCCAGGATACCTCAACGTGCCGCGCGCGGACCCGGCTTCAGCGCGGAGTAAGATTACGGATCGAAGTTCCGGGTGAAAACGATGGGCAGGAGGCTCTCCAGGACGAAGAAGAATCGGCACCTGGTCTACAAGACATGGCACCAGCACTGGGGTTGGGCCACACTTCTCCGCCTGCAACCCATGGGACCCATCAGTTGGCCGGATGCTACGAAGCCGGCACCGGGCTGGGCGCGGCCTTTCTCACCGCGGGCTTTTTGGCCGCAGCTTTCTTGGCTGGTTTGGCCGCGGCTTTCGCAGCCGCCGCCTTCTTCGCCCTGAACTCAGCCCATCGCTTTCTGGTGGCTTCGGCAATGCGCTCGCGGGCGGCGGGACTCATGTTCCGCTTCTTCGCGGGCGCCTCTTTGGCCTTGTGGTACTCGGCCCACCGCTTCCGCTGCGCTCGCGCAATCCGCTTTCTTGCGGCCGCGCTCAACGGGCGCTTCCCGCCGCGGGCAGGCGGCGCTGCCTCGGCGGGCTCGGCGGCGGCGCGCGCCTCGGCCTTCAGCATGCCGCGAAGATCGGCCATCTTCGCGTCTATTTGGTCAAGCTGGTGCTGATAACCTACCAGCGCCGCTTGGAGAGTTTCGGAATCCAGATGTGCAGGCATAAACAACCAATTATACGCACAAGTGACTCGCCGTGGGTAAGTGGGCTAGTAACTACGGTCTGGATGGCCCCGCTGCGATCTCCTGCTCGAGCGCCGCCAGCCGGTAGCGCTCGGCCAGCACGCCGGCATCCACGGCAGCCTCGAATTCCTTGGCCCTCAAGTCGGTTGCCATCCTCTGCAACTGCCGGACATAATCGCCCGCTCTCCTATTGCCGGCTTCGTCCAGAGCAGCGGCGGCATCTTCGACCTCGGAAATGCGTTCCTTCTCAAACTGGCCGATGGCCGCCGCCAGCTTGCTCCGCTCTTCCACGGCGGCCGGCCCGCGGGCGGCAAAGAACGCCCGATTCTGACGGAGCAACGCGGCCAGGTCGGCGTGGACCTTGCCCACCACTCCGCTCCAGCTTTCCATCCGCAGATTGGCCTGCTCCGCCGGTCTCTGAAAAGTGCTGGGCTTGGCCATGCTGGGAGAATCGTAGATGGCGTTGAAGACCAGCTTGTAGGCGCCGTGCGATTGCCCGCGCCACTGCGGCTTGAAACCGAACAGATAGATTCGCCCATCGCCGGAGAAGACTTCGAGCGCGGCGGCTCTTCCCTGAATGCGTTCGGGGTGCAGCAGGTAACCGCTCTCGAGCGGATTCCGGTCCCTGGGGTAAGTAGCCAGAACCGCGCCACGGAAACCGCTCTTCTGCTCGAACGCCGGTCCCCGCTCGAACATGACAATCGGCTCGCGCGGCATTCCCCAAAGCGCCGGATGCGCCGGGTCGCGCAGCTCGATTCGCAGAAGCGATCCCGAGCAGTAAAACTGGTCGTTGCCGATGCCGCTCAGGATATTGGCGACCGGCAAATGGAGCTCATCAATGGCCATGAGCGAGGCGTTGTTGAATGCGATCAGAGTGCCTCCTCCATCGACGAAAGAGCGCAAGGCGTCCACGCCGGCCGGGCCCAGGCCGCCAGCGTACTCTCCGGGAATCGAGCCTGGCGCGTAACCGTCCATGATCGACCTCGGCGTGCCATCGGGGATGATGATCGCATCGAACCGCTCCCGCAGGTGCCCGGCCTGAATGTCGCCGTTGCGCAGCGTAATGGGCGCGAAGCCATAATCCTCGAGAATCCATCGAGTCCACCCCTCGTCGATGGCCGGAACCCAGGAGCGGTACAGGCCGACGCGAGGCTTCTTGGTGGAGACCGCGTCCTGGGGCAGTTTGGCGACGGCCGCCGCGTTCACGGAGTACTTGCGCGCGATCTCCGCCAGACGCTCCCGATCGATACCGGAGACCACCATGGCGCCCGGCTCCCCGTCGTTCTTGGCAAAACCGACCTGGGCGCCAAGCTTGAGGGCCTCGTTGATCGCTTTGAAACTGGCGTTGGTCTGATGGCTGATTACGTAGGCCGCGCCGGTTCCCTGAACGCCGCCATCGGGAGGCGTCACTTCCTTGATCGGTTGCAGGCCGGCGCGCTGTTCGGGTGTGACTGGCTTCAGGACGGCCGCCACTTCCACCCCCATCTGCATGGGGAGAGTCCAGCCCGCCACATCGTAGGGCCGGATGGGCGGCCCATTCGGGGACTCTCGCAAATCCGGGTAATGTTGCGGCTCGAACAGTTCTTTCACCAGCGGAGCGAATGGCTGGTCCATCAGGACCACCCACGCGCCCCGGTACTCGCGGCCATTGGCCGCGAATGGCTGCGCGGCTTGGTGCACCTCGATGCCGTTGACGAGCAGCTTTTCCACCAGGATTGCGGCCGTGGGCGGGTCGCGCTGCTCCCGCGGGATGACGTAGGCAAACGGCGGCTCGTTGCGGAATCGCTCGATGTTATCGCGGCCAGCCTGGTAGCGGTTGAAGAGCAGCACCTGGCGGTATTTCGCCGCGGTGTCCAGCACCGCCATGGAGCCGCCCAGCATATAGCGGACAGCATCGCCCAAGCGCCACCAGCCGCCTTTCCAGGGGCTGTTGTAGAACACCTCCGAGCGCAAGAGCTGGCGATCCCTCGGAAAGTCCTCGACCGTGTAGAACTGGGGTGTCGCATAGCGGTACAGGGCGGTTTCCGTGAAGAAAGAGATGCTGTTCCGGAAAATGCTTGTGAAGTCCATGAACCCCGGATACCAGTTGTCGAAACCCACCCGGTGGACCGCGCCGGGCATCTGGTGCTCGTCCAGATACGCGCCCATGTTGATGCCCAGCACATTGAGCCAGCGCATCATCAGAGGGTGAATATTGGAGGAGATGGGCTCGGTGAAAGGCGGGATGAAAATCCGCGCGGGAAAGGGCGCGGTCTGATGATGGCAGTAGAAGACCACCGGGGCGAACTCCAGCTCCGCGCGGGTTACTTCCCGCGATTCGAGCATGTTGTTCATGTAGCCGTCCCGGTTGTTGTCGTGGCCCACATACTCTTGATACAGATCCGGCAAGGGGCTCACTTCGTAGGGGGTGCCCAGGTTCTTCCGGTACCAGGCGACCACCTCATTCTGACCGTCCGGGTTGAGCGTCGGCCAGAGAATGACAATCACGTTGTCGAGGATGGCGTCGATCTCGGGATTGCCCTCGGTGGCAACCAGTTTGTAAGCCAGCAGAATGGACTGCTGCGCGCCGGCCACCTCGCTGGAGTGCATGCCGCCATCGATGTGCACGATGGCCTTGCCTTCACGGGCCAGCGCCTGGGCGGCTTCGCCGGTGAGCCCGCGGGCGAGGGCCAGCCGCTGAGAGATGGACTTGTACTGATCCAACCGGGCCAAGTTCTGGGGCGAAGAGATGAGCGCGATCTCCCAATCCAGGCCACGTGTGGTCTTGCCCACGGAAATCATCTTGATCCGATTGGAACTCGCGGCCAGACGGTGGAAGTACTCCCGCGATTCGTCGTAGCTGGCAAGGTAGAAATCGTCGCCGGGCTTATGGCCGAGCACCGATTCCGGCGTGGGAACGGTTTGAGCCACGGCAGGGCCTGGCGATGACAGCAGGATGACCGTCGCCAGGGCCAAGGCGCAGATAACGGACTTTGCAGGCATGTCTCAAATGGTAGCCGGGCGATTCGATGGATGTAAAGACGGGGTAGCGCCGGCGGTCTTGCCGCCGGTGGGGTGCCAGTTTGACTTCCCCTCGTGGTTTCCCATAAGATCTTCGTGTCTCCTATGAAACCCGTATCAAGAGCTTCGATTCTCGTCCTATCGGCTCTGCTGCTTTTCGGCGCCGAGCCGTACCGGAAGCCGCCCCAAGCGGTTCTGGACGTCCTGAACGCGCCCGCCACACCGGCCCTGTCACTCAGCCCCTCCCGCGCCTATGCCATTCAGGGTTCGCCGGTGCGCTATCCTCCCATTGCGGAACTGGCGCAGCCCATGTTGCGGCTGGCCGGGCTGCGCATCAATCCCCAGACCAACGGCCTGCACAATACAACCTTCGACAGCAGCCTGACGTTACGCAAGATTCCCGAAGGCACCGAGATCAAGGTGGACCTGCCGCCGGGCCCAGAGGGCGCCCCCAAGCTGGGCACGGGACGCTGGAGTCCCGACAGCACCCACTTCGCCTTCACGCACACTACGGCCAACGGCATCGAACTGTGGATCGGCGACACCGCCACCGGCAAGAGCCACAGGGCGGAAGGTGTGCGGGTCAACGGCGTCATGGGAGGAAGGGGCGTGCCCTTTGGGCCCGGCGGGCGCGGGGGCTTTGGCGGCGGGGCTTCCGACGTGCAGTGGATGCCCGATGGCAAAGCCTTGCTGGTGGAAACGGTCAAGCCCAACCGCGGCGCGCCTCCGCCCGAGCCTTTGGTCCCCACCGGTCCGCATGTGCAGGAGAGCCTCGGCGGCGCCGCTCCCATGGAGACGCTCGAAGACATGTTGCAGAACCCGCATGACGAAGACTTGTTCGAGTATTACGCCACCTCGCAGCTTGCTCTTGTCGACCTCGCCAGCGGCAAGGTGACGCCCATTGGAAAGGCGGGAATCGTCGAGTCGGCGCGCATCTCGCCCGACGGCAAATACATCCTGGTGACCACCGTGCACCGTCCCTTCTCGTACCTCCACGCCGTAAGATCGTTCCCCAGGGAAATCGAGGTCTGGGACCGCGCCGGCAAGATTCTGCACAAGGTGGCCAGCCTGCCGCTCGAAGACAAGGTCCCCATCAACGGCGTGCCCACCGGCCCGCGCAGCGTCCAATGGCGGCCCAGCGAACCCGCGACGCTCATCTGGGCGGAGGCGCTGGATGGCGGCGATCTGAAAAACAAGGCGCCCTATCGCGACCACATCCTGGCGTTCGAGGCGCCGTTCACCGGCCAGCCGCGGGAGCTGCTCAAGACCGAGCAGCGGTTCCAGGGAATCCAGATGGCGGAAAAGGGCGGCATGGCGCTGGTGGAAGACTACGAGCGCTTGAAGCGCTGGTCGCGCACCTTCCAGATCGACCTGGACAAGCCCGACGCGGCCCCCAAGCTGATCTGGGCGCGCAATAACCAGGATCGCTACCACGACCCCGGCCGCCCCATGGAAAAAACCCTGCCCAGCGGCGGTATGGCCATCCTGCAGGATGGCGACAACATTTTCCTGACCGGCACGGGATCGTCGCCCGAGGGCGATCGGCCTTTCCTGGATCGCTTCAATCTCGCTACCCGGAAGACCGAGCGGCTGTTCCGCTCGGACGACCAGCACTACGAGACCGTGGTCGCGCTCCTCGATGCGCACGGAGAGAAGTTCCTGACGCGGCGCGAGAGCCCCACCGAGCCCCCCAACTACTATGTGAGGACGCCCGCCGGGTCCATGACCGCAGTGACCAGGTTCCCCGACCCTCAGCCCTCGATACGCGGCATCCACAAGCAACTGGTGAAATACAAGCGCAACGATGGCGTGGACCTTTCCTTCACGCTGTATCTCCCTCCCGATTACAAGCCCGGCGAGAAACTGCCGACTTTGGTGTGGGCCTACCCCTACGAATACAACGACGCCGACACCGCCGGCCAGGTGAGCGGCTCGACCCAGCGGTTCACCGAAATGACGGGCTATTCGCAATTGTTCTTCGTGCTCGACGGCTACGCCGTGCTGGACAACGCAGCCATGCCGGTGGTGGGCGATCCGGATACGGTCAATAACACTTATGTCGAGCAGATCGTGGCGGACGCCAAAGCGGCCATCGACAAGGCCACGGAGATGGGCGTGACCGACCCCGCGCGCGTGGGCGTCGGCGGACACAGCTACGGCGCTTTCATGACCGCCAACCTGCTGGCGCACTCGAACCTCTTCAAGGCCGGCATCGCCGAGAGCGGCGCCCACAACCGCACCCTGACCCCCTTTGGTTTTCAGAGCGAGACGCGCACCCTGTGGCAGGCGCCCGAGGTGTACATCAAGATGTCGCCATTCATGTACGCCGACAAGATCAAGGCGCCGCTGCTGCTGATCCACGGCGAGGCCGACGACAACTCCGGCACGTTCCCGATTCAGTCCGACCGCATGTACCAGGCCGTCCGCGGCAATGGCGGCACCGTGCGCCTGGTCTTCCTTCCCTTCGAAGCCCACGGCTACCGCGGGAAGGAGACCATCGAGCACGTCTTGTGGGAGAAGTTCGCCTGGTTCGACAAGTACGTAAAGAACGCAGGCGCCGCCAGCGGCGACTGACCCTCAGGCGATCAGCGTCAACGGCGGCCGCCGGTGGCGCCAGGCTTCCAGGCTGTGGACGGTGACGCCGGTGCTGCCCATGCACAGACCGACTCGATGCGCGGACGGCGTGTCTTCCAGGTGACCCAGACGACACTCGACCAAATTGAGCAAGTGCGCCAGAGGGGAATCGGTCCGCTCCGGCTGATGGTGGTAGCGAATGGCCTCCACATACCTGGCGGGCAATCTCCAGGACGCGGCAATGTCCGCGCCGGCGTTTCCATGGTCGCACCCGATCAGGAGGTTCTCGGCATACACCGGCGGGCATCCATAATCGAGCAGCCCCTGCATGGTGGCGGAATCGAATAGATTGAGCCGATCGATCAGCAGTTTGCCGATGTCGTGCAACAGCCCACACAGAAAAGCCTCTTCGCTGTCGATCCCCGGCGCCCGAGCCGCCAGGTGACGCGCCAGTTCGGCGGCTTCCAGCGCGTGCAGGAGCAGCGGCCGCATGGATGGCCGCGTGAAGATCGGCCGGAAGACGGTGGCCGCGATTCTGTCGATCTGCCCGGCGGCGGATTCCGGCCGGTCCAGAAGCTGCAAAATGCGAAGGGCAGCCTGCCGAAAGACCGGCAGCGACGACTTGGCAGAAACCTTGACGTCCGTTCCCCGCGTCACGTTCTCGAGCGCGTTCACGGGATCCATGCTCCACGAGTGCTCCTTGGCCAGGCGGCGCAGCTCGGCGACGATTTCCGCGGTGGAACGCGGCTCGGTGGCGCGAAGCTCGTAAAGCTCGTCAAAGCGATTCGCGATATGGATGATCTCGGCCAGCCGCCGGAGGTGTTCGGGGGCATCCGCCGCGTGGTGGAAGGCGCGCAGCAGCGCCAGGATCAGCGCCTCCTCGTCCGCCAAGTGCGGAAGAGTTTCAAGCGGCGAATGGTGCAACAGGGCCGCCGACTCGACACCGACCTTCACGGGAGACGCCAGAAACAGTTGGTGGGCGATGCACTGTGCGACCGCCGCAACTCGCCGGCAGTGACGGAGCAGGCACGAATCGGCGGGCGCGCACACACTGAGCTTCGGCGACATGACCTTCTTCCTTTATCGGAGAATTTCTCAGGTCTTTCTCTGTTGTCCTTGGTTAACAGCGCGCGCCGGAAGACGCTTCTCTACCCCTTCTCCGGCATGACCATCAGCACCACGCGAGAGGGGTGCGCGCGATCGTGATACACCGTCTGGCTCGCCTTGACGAGCCGGGTCTCATCGGCAATCGGCGCGCCCGTGTTGGGGTTGCGGTCAAACCTCGGAAAGTTGCCGCTTGAAATCTCCACGCGGATCCGGTGGCCTTTCAAAAACACGTTGCCGGTCACGCCCGCGTCCACCGCCACCATGTAGATTTCGCCGGCTCGCGCCAGTTCCGGCTTCTCCAGAGAGTTGCGGTATCGCAGCCGCAGGATCCCGTCCGTCAGGTTGCGCGCGGAGCCGTCCGGAAACACGTCCACCAGCTTCGCGGTGAAGTCCGTGTCCATGGCGCTGGTCGAGACGTAGAGCACCACCTTGACCGGCCCGATGGCCTCCACGTCCCTTTTCAACTGCCTGCTGGTGTATACCAGCACGTCCGCGCGCCGCTCCACCGGGCGCTGGTCCATCGGCCCCCAGGGGAACACCCGCGGATTGCAGCACACGGCGCCGCCGCGCGTGGGCGCCGGGTCGCGCGGATCGAACACATAATGGTCCCGGGAGCCATGCCGCGCGGGCCGGTCGCTGAGGGCGCCGTCACCCTCGAGCGTGTTGGCGCGGCCGCCGCCTTCCAGGTAGAAATTCCGCGCACGCGCCTGCTGGGGCGGCCACTCGCGCTCCTCGCGCCATCGGTTGGCGCCCATCACGAAGATCCGCACCGGCGGCTGGGAAACCAGCGGCGTGTCTTTCCCCATCAGCCACTGGTCGAACCACTCGAGTTGCAGCGAGCGCATGGGGACCGCGGCCTGGGGTCCGAAATCCACGCCCGCGAATTGGTACGACATGTTATGCGGCCACGGCCCCACCAGAATCCGGTTCAGGCCCGAAGTCTTGTGCAGCGCCGCGTAGGCCTCCAGATCGCTCTGGGCGAAGTTGTCATACCACCCCCCCACCGAAAACACGGGGATGCGGACCTTCTGAATCTGCTCTTTGGTGCTGATGGCGCGCCAGAACGAATCGAACGCCGGATGGTCCACCGCCTCGCGATACATATCCGAGGGCCTGCCGGTGGCCGCCACGTCCGCCGTGCGGATCGGCAGGTGCAGCACAAACTTGCTGAAATCCGGCAGATAACCCGGCACCTTCAGGTTCTCGGACATCCACTCCAGCCGGTTTCCCAGCTTCATAGCGCCGCCCGTCGAGTAGAACCGGTCGCGGTAATCGTCGTACCCCGAGACTACCGGGAAGATGGCCTTCAGGTGCGGATTGTCGAGCAGCGCTGCCTTCCACTGCACGATCCCCAGGTACGAACCGCCGATCATCCCAACCTTGCCGTCGGACCACGGCTGCCGCGCGATCCAGTTCAACGTGTCGTCGCCGTCCGCCGGCTCCTGTTCGAGCGGCTGAAAGGATCCCTCCGATTCGTAGCGCCCGCGCACGTCTTCCACCATCACCGCGTAGCCGTGGTCCACGAAGGCCTGGTAATTCGAGGTGATGCCGGCGCCCTTCCCGTACGGCGTGCGCACCAGAATCGTGGGGACTCGGGCGTGCTCGGAGGGCAGAAAAACGTTGGCCGACAGGTGCACTCCGTCGCGCATCGGAACCGGCACGTTCAGTGGCTTGACCGCGGGCCTCTGCGCCCAGGCGAAGCCCACACAAACCAGGCACAAAACCAGCAGATGTGGGGCAGGCTTTTCAGCCTGCGGACCCGCTTTCCGGCGGGTCCAGCCGGCCGGAAGGCCGGCTTGCGGGCAGGATTGCCCGCCCCACAGCTTCACCCCCATTTCGTGACACAGCCGCGCTACGTGCAGCACTCGCACAACAAACCCCAATACTGTTTCCCGATTCGCTCCACCCGATGGTGCGCCGCAACATGCCCGGCTCCCCGTTGGCCGATGGCACGGGCCACCTCAGGAATAGATGTTAGCAAAATCATGTGTTGGCGCAAGGACTCCCGCTCCGCCACGCCGGGCGCGATGCGCAGGCAGGCATCCTCGGGAAACCGCGCGCACTCCGCCGCGTCCGTCACCAGGACCGGTTTGCCGATCCCCATCAGCCGGATGGTGATCCCCGAAGTCTCCCCCGCCCCCGGATACCGCAGGTTGATGCAGGCATCCACCGCCGCCGCCGCCAGCCAGAACTCGCGCTCCTCGAGATACTCCAACCGGACCACGCCGGCCCCGCCCAGGAGCGGTTCCACCGCTCGTTCCAGGTCCGTCGAGACGAATTCGCCCGCCACCAGCAGCGCCGTCCGCGGGTTCTCTCGATGCAGGTCCGCGAACGCTTCCAGCACTGCGGGCAGCCGCTTGGATTCCCGCAGGTATCCGAACACCCCGAACAGGAAGGTCCCCGGCTCGACGCCCAGCCGCCGCCGGTACCGCGCAACCTCCTCTTCCCCAGGCGGCGCCGGCGCCTGAAAAAGATGGGGAATCTCCACCACCCGCGCCTCCGGGGCGTGTTCCTTCACCGCGCGCGCCGCCCCCGGATTATGCACCACTACCGCAAGCGCGCGCTCGGCCACCCTCCGTAACAAGGCGTACTTGAAGTACCGGCCGTCCGTGGCCGAGGCCGCGCGGCCGCGCCACAACTCCGCCGCCAGCCCACGGTTCCACTCGCCGTAGTTGTAAACGAACTCCTCGATATAGCCTGGCTCGTCCAGTTGTCCCAGCAGGAAGTGGTGCAACACGGCATCGTGCAGCGTCACCACGCCGGGCCGCTCCAATGCGCGCCGGTAGATCTCCGCGTGCAGCGCGTTATTGCCCAGGTGGTAGAGCGCCACGTCGCAGTGTTCCGGGGCTATTTTCACGCGGCCGTGCCGCCGTAGCTCGGCGACGAGCGCCGCCGCATAATCCGCCACGCCCGTCCGGGCCGGCGGCATGGGAGCATAGAACCCGACCGTCACGCCTTCCGCTCTCCGAACAGCGCCGTCCCCACTCGCACGCACGTAGCCCCTTCTTCGATGGCCGCCTCGAGATCGTGCGACATTCCCATGGAAAGCTGCCGCAGCCCGTGCCGCTCCGCCAATTCCCGCAGCCGCCGGAAGTAAGGCCGGGACGCCTCCGGGTCTTCCGTCCACGGCGGCATGGTCATCAGGCCGAGCAATCGCAGGTTGCCACACCCGCGCACGGCCTGGATCAGCTCCGCCAGCGCCACGGGGTCCGCCCCGCTCTTGGCTTCTTCTTCCGAGAGCTTGACCTCCAGCATGACCTCCAGCGCGTGCCCCGCGTCGTTCAGTCGCCGCGCCAGCTTGGGTGAATCCACCGTCTGGATCACCTGGAACAACTCGGCGGCCTTTTTGGACTTGTTGGACTGCAGATGCCCGATCAGGTGAAAGCGCGCCCCCGCCAAATCCGCGACTTCCGGCGCCTTGTGCTCGAATTCCTGCACGTAGTTCTCGCCGAACTCGCGCAGCCCGAGTTCGTAGGCCTCGCGCACCACCGCCGCCGGGAACAGTTTGGTTACGGCCAGCAGCGTGATCTCCGCCGGATCGCGGCGCGCGCTCTCCGCCGCCCGCCCAATGCGCTCCCGTACCGCCGCCAGCCGCTCGCCCAAGGTGCCCATTGCCGGTTGCACGCTTCAGTATACCGGGACTCCGGGGAGGTGGAATTAACCTGCCCGGAAACGACTTGTGTTTATATCGACATTGAGATCTGTTACCCTAGTTTTATCTGATTTGGAGGTTCGAAATGCGTCTGAAGTTCGCCGTGCTATTAGTGTTGTTGGTGTTTGTGGCCGCCCCGGTCTTTGCGCAAGCTGGCGGAGTGGCGGGAATCTCCGGTGTCATCCGGGATCCATCGGGCGCGGTTGTGCCCGGCGCCAAGGTCGTGATTTCGAGCGAGGGGCAAGGCACCATCCGCACCCTCGAAAGCAATGAGGCCGGACTTTTCACGGCGCCCGCCCTGGTGCCTGGATCCGGCTATCAGGTCACCGTCACGGCCGCCGGCTTCGCCGGCTATGAGGCGAAAGGCCTGGAATTGCAAGTCGGCCAAAACCTCAGCCTCAATGTCAATCTGGCAGTCGCGACCAGCGCCACTGCGGTCGAAGTTACGGGAGTGGCTCCGCTGGTCGAAGACACCAAGACCGAAGTGTCGCAGGTGGTCAACTCCCAGCAAATCACCGAGTTGCCCATCAACGGCCGGCGCGTCGATTCGTTCGTCCTGCTCACCCCCGGGGTCAGCAACGATGGCACCTACGGCCTGCTCTCTTTCCGCGGCACCGCGGGACAGAACTCATTCCTGATCGACGGCACCGACACTACCGAGCAGTTCTACAACGAAAACGCCGGCCGCACGCGCATCGCCTCGCAGATCTCGCAGGATGCCGTGCAGGAGTTCCAGGTAGTTTCCTCGAACTACTCCGCCGAGTACGGCCGCGCCATGGGCGGCATCGTCAACACCGTCACCAGGAGCGGCGGGAACGCGATCCACGGCGCCGGCTACTGGTTCTACCGCAGCACCGGGTTTGATGCGCGCGATCCCTTCGCGACCTTCGTCCCCTCCGAGAAGCGCAACCAGGTGGGCGGCTCGATCAGCGGCCCCATCGTGAAGGACAAGCTGTTCTTCTTCCTCAATACGGAGGTCACGCGGCGCAATTTCCCCATGTCGAGCAGCCTCAACACCACGGCCGTGAATCCCACGACCGAGACGTGGAACAGTTGCGGCGTTGCCAGCGGGACGCAGCCGGCGGCCACCGCCGCCCAGTGCGCCGCCATCAACGCCCTGCTGCCGCGCTTTTTCGGCATCATCCCGCGCACTCTGGGCCAGGAGCTCTACTTCGCCAAGCTGGATTACCACCTTTCCGAGCGCAACACCCTGAGCGCCAGCTTTAACTTCCTGCACCACCGGTCGCCCAACGGCATTCAGACGGCCATTTCCTCGACCAGCGGCGGCGCCCTCACCGGCAATGGCGATGACGCGGTTACCGTGCGCAACGGAAGATTGGCCTGGACTGCGGTCCCCACTTCGAGTTTCGTGAATGAGTTTCACTTTGCGGTGGCCACCGACCGGCAAGCCGACACGTTCGACGACGCCGAACTGGGCCAGGGCGTCGGGTATCTCCAGGTGTCGGTAAACAGCACGAGCATCGGTCCGGCCAGCTACTTGCCCCGCGTGGAGCCCAGCGAACGGCGCTTCCAGTTCCAGGACAACGCGACGTGGACCAAGGGCACCCATACCATTAAGTTCGGCGCCGATATCGCGACCACGGAAGACTACGTCTACTACATCAGCGCCGCGTTCGGCAGCTACACCTATCAGACCGTCAATGCGTTTGCGCTGGATTTTTCCGGCAACACCACCGGGACCAAATACTGGCAGACTTATAAGCAGACGTTTGGCAATCCGGTGCTGGACACCACCATTAACGACTACGGCTTTTATCTGCAGGATCAGTGGCGCGCCAGCAGCCGGCTGACCGTGACCTACGGCGCGCGCTACGAGTACGCCCAGTTGCCGCAGCCCAAGACTTGCAATCAGGACTATCCGGGCACCTGCCATCTGCCCTCCAAGCCCACCAACCTGGCGCCGCGCCTCGGCATCACCTACCGGTTGAACGACAAGACGGTCGTGCAGGCCGGCTATGGCATGTTCTACGCGCGTTTCCAAGGCGGAACCATCGACAACCTGTTCACCACCGGCAATGGCATCTACCAGCCGGCCATCAGCCTGGCGAGTACGCAGGCCGTGCAATTGGCGGCTGGCCCGGTATTTCCGCACGCTCTCAGCGCCGTTCCGACGGGGGTCGCGGTGTCCTCCACCAGCCTTCAGTACATGGCTCCGAACCTGAAGACGCCCTACTCCGAGCAGGGCAACATCGCGATCCAGCGCCAGCTCACCAATGATCTCGCCATGTCGGTCTCTTACATGTGGAGCCGCGGGGTGCAACTGTACGGCGTGCGCGACCTGAACATGCCGTCGACCACCACCAACTTCACCTACACCATCGACGACGTCAACGGAAGTGCGGTCGGCTCCTATACCACTCCGGTCTACATCGGCGCCCGCCCGGATACCCGCTACGGCGCCGTCGCCTATGATGAAAACGGCGTCAACAGCTACTACAACGGGCTGGCCGTTCAGGTGAACAAGCGCTTCTCCCACGGGCTCCAGGCGATGCTCTCGTATACCTGGTCGCATGAAATCGACGACGGCCAGAGCTACGGCGAAAGCACCAACAACCTGTTCCTGAGCAATCCAAACTACTGGCTGTACAACGGGAACTACGCGGCCGACAAGGGCAGCGGCACGCTCGATCAGCGCCACCGCGTGGTGCTGTCGTGGGTCTGGGCGCCAACCTTCACGCACCGCACCGACGCCTTCTCCAAGTATGTAGTGAACGGCTGGCAGCTTTCCTCCATCACCTCCATGGCCAGCGGTCATCCATCTGGCAGCTACACCATCAGCCTGAAGGATACGCCGGTCACCGGCATGTTCTCGAATTACAGCGTAACGGGATCGGGCTTCAGCTACCGTGTGCCCTGGCTGCCGTACAACAACTACTACTTGCCGGCGTGGTACCGTTCGGATGCGCGCCTCACCAAGGTCATTCCCATCGGCGAACGCGTCAAGGCGTATCTCATGTTTGACGTCTTCAACATCGCCAACACGTGGTCGGCCACGGGCTATACCAGCAGCCAAGCCTATACCGAGACCAAAGGCGTGCTCACGCCGACTCCGTCGTACCTGTATGTCCCGTCGGGCGATGGCGGCTTCCCGGACGGCACGCAGGCGCGCCGCATGCAGATCGGCGCTCGCATTACGTTCTAGGCTTTCCAACGGGATGCGGCGCTTGGGGCAGGCGGGCCAGCCGCCTGCCCCATTGTGCAGCTCCGTATGGACGTACCGTTACTCTCCGGGTGGCACAACGCCGTCGCGTGCAAGTTTGGCGTCTCGTGCTCCTTTTGTAATTCAATTTAAGCCTCCCTTCTGGTATGCTGTCTGTTCAGGGTCTTCGAGAAATTCAGCACTGCGGGAAAAGCCGTGGTGTTCTCTCCCTGATGTTCTTTGGACCAGAAAGAACCAGTGCGTCTTATGAGGAGACAAATGATGCGTGAATTCAGCCTGTTTCGGAAGTTCGCAGTCCTGTGCACCGCCCTGCTGGTGGTGCTCATGGTTCTAACAGCTCCGGCCTTTGCCCAGCTCGCCGGATCCGCCACCATAACCGGCACTCTGACCGACCCGTCCGGGGCCTTCGTGCCGGGGGCGTCCGTGACCATCCGTAACACCGACACCGCCATCGAGCGCAAAATCGAAAGCAACGAAGCCGGAATCTATTCCGCTCCGTTCCTCCCGCCGGGCCATTACGAAGTGCACGCCAGCAAGACCGGATTCGCCTCGGTGGTGCGCAAGGAGCTGATTCTCCAGGTCGGCCAGACGCTGACCATCAACTTTGCGATGACCGTGCAGGCGACGCAAACGGAGGTGACGGTCACGGGCGAGGCGGCGGTGGTCGATACCGAAAAGACCGAAAACTCGCAGGTCATCAGCGAAGGCTCAGTCGGCAACCTGCCCATCTCCGGCCGGCGCTGGGACAGCTTCGCCCTGCTCACTCCCAACGTCACCACCGACGGCACCTCCGGCCTGGTATCCTATCGCGGCATCTCCGGCCTTTACAACAGCAACACCGTGGATGGCGCCAACAACAACCAGGCGTTCTTCTCGGAGGCCCGCGGGCGGGCCATGATGGGCGCCTACGTCTATAGCATGGACTCCATCAAGGAGTACCAGGTGAGCGCCAGCAATTTCAGCGCGGAGCTGGGGCAGGCCGCCGGGGGCGTGGTGAATGCCGTGACCAAATCCGGCGCCAACGACTTCCACGGCGACTTGTTCTACTATCTGCGCTACCCCACCTGGAACGCGCTCGATTCCTATCCGAAGTCGCGCGGCACTTACAGCCAGCCCATCCATCAGTGGCAGCAGTTCGGAGGCAGCGTTGGCGGGCCGATCGTCAAAGACAAGCTGTTTTACTTCGGGACGTACGATGGCTCGCGCAAAGTCAACCCCATTACGTACACCAGCAACGTCTTCAGTTCGACCGTGACCGCCCTCCCCTGCCCGGCGCAGGTGACCGCCACGCAGTGCGCCAATGCCAATGCTTTCCTGTACGGCATGCAAGGCACTTTCGCCCGCGCCACCAACCAGGACGTCCTTTTCGGCCGGCTCGATTACCAGGCGAGCGCGAGCAACCATGTCAGCGCGGCTTTCGATTTCATGAATTACCGCGGGCCCAATGCCTACAGCACTTCGCCTTCCTACAACAACAGCTCGCTCGGCACCAACGGAAGCTATGCCCTCCACGAGCGCATCTTTGTGGCCAACTGGGATTCCACCATCTCCAGCTCCGCCGTCAACGATCTCCGCTTCCAGTGGGGCCGCGACCTGGAAGTCGCCGGTTCCAACGCCGCCGCGCCCTACATCAACGTCGGCGGCTCCGGCGGCAGCTCCAACCTGGGGATCTACGGCGAAAACTACGCTCTGCCGCGCACCGCCGAACCGGACGAGCACCGCATCCAGATTTCGGACACGTTCTCCAAAATCCACGGCCGGCACGTATTCAAAACCGGCGTGGATGTGAACGTCATCCACGAAATCATGATCAACCTGTACAACGGCACCGGCCAGTACAGTTACAGCGGAACGGCGCAAGCCGCCTTCAACAACTGGGTGATCGACGCTTACGGGATCAACATCGGTGACGGTTTGACAGGCAAGCATTACAGCACGTTCACGATGGTCGACGACCCCATCACGCACGTCGGCAAGGACGATTTCTACAACAATGATGTCGCCGCCTTTTTCGAGGACAGTTGGAAGGTGAGCTCCAAGCTGACGCTGAACATGGGCCTGCGCTACGACGTCTTTACTATTCCGGCGCCGCCACAGCCGAACACGCTGACGCCGCTCACCACGCTTTATACCTCGACTATCAAAATCCCCAAGGACCAGTTCGCGCCGCGTTTGGGCGCTGCATGGCAGATCACGCCGAAGACCGTGCTGCGCACTGGTTACGGCATCTTCTACGCCAAGACCACCAACAGCACCTATTACGCCACCCGCGTGGAGAACGGTGTTTATCAGCAGTCCTTCACCTGCACGCCGACCGGCGCGACAGCTTGCCCGGCATTGACGTTCCCCAACGTCATCTGGACCCCGCCCGGCCCGCCCATGGTGGCGCCGTTTGCCGGCGCCCTGACGCCCCAGGTGACCACCTTCACCCCGCCCGCCGCCACCCAGTTGACGCGCGGCCAGTCGCCCGACTGGGTCAATCCCCGAACCCACCAGGGCGAGGTCACCCTGGAACGCGAGCTGCCGGGCCAACTCAGCGGCTCAATCTCGTACGTGGTGAGCCGGGGCTTGCATTTGCCCATCTTCGTCGATGCCAACCTCGCCGCCCCCACCACCACCAAGAGCTACGACATCCTGAATGCCAGCGGCGCCACCACGCAAACCTACACCGTTCCCTTTTATACCGGTCGTATCGACACCGCCACCGGCGACATCTTCGTCGGCTATAGCGATGTCAATTCCTGGTACAACTCGATGGCCGTCACCCTGCGCCGGCGCATGCGCCATGGCCTGGAGTTCACCATGAACTACACGTTGAGCAAGGCGTTCGATGGCGCCCAGGCGGCGGGAAACTTCGGCACGTTCAATGGCACCGATTATCCGATCGATCCCAGAAATCGCAAGCTCGAATACGCGCTTTCGGACCTCGACCAGCGCCAACGGTTCGTGGCCAACGCCGTGTGGATGCCTTCGGCGAAAGGTATCACGAATCAGGCGGCCCGGATGATTCTCGATGGCTGGGCGTTTTCCACCATCGTGGTCATGGCCACCGGCCAGCCGGTGACGCCGTACATCACCGGCGCCCCGAGCCCCCTGGATGGCGGCGTGACCGGCGGTGTAGCCTACGCTGCTCCTACGCAAGGCCGCGCCGGGTGGCTGGCGCGCAATGCGTTCACCGCTCCCGGTTATCACAACGTGGACTTCCGCCTGGGACGGCAGTTCCTGCTCGGCGAACGGCTGAAGCTGTCGCTCATCGGCGAAGCCTTCAACCTGTTCAACCACACCAATGTCTCCGGCCTGACCAACACCGCATTCTCCTATCTTGCGGCTGGGTCCGGCGCTTGCGCCGGCCACACCAACGCCTGCTTCACGCCATACGCCGCTTTCATGACGACCTCGGCCACCAGCAACCTGCTGTTTGGCCCGCGCCAGTTGCAGATTTCCGGCAGAATCACGTTCTGACGCATAGCCACTCCGGCGACAGGCGGCGCCCCGGCCGACCCGGGACGCCGCCTTTTTTTGTGCCGCCGCTTGGAAATCGGCGCCCGGCTCCCCCACCCCGCCGCGCTCTTCCCGGATTTGTCATTCAATTTTAGCCGGCACGGTGCTATGCTACCGGTTCAGGGTTGCTTTTCACAGTATCGAATGTACAAGCCACGGCGGCCAGGAAGCCAAAAGAGTGATCCCGGTCGCTGGAGAGGTTCACCGACCCGCCAGGTGTTTCCCTGCCGGGTCAAGGCCCGCGTCTTGCGAGGCAATGGAGTGTGGGTTCTTCAATTCGCATGGAGGTTAGCATGAACAGAGGGGTATGCGTTGCATTACTCGTTTTCCTGGCTTGCGTGGCCGCGTGGGGTCAGGCGACCGCCGGGCTCGGCGCTATTTCGGGAACCGTTCGCGACGCTTCCGGCGCGCCGGTCCCGGCAGCCAAAGTAACCGTTTCGAATCCCGCGTTGGGTCTTACGCGCGAGTTGAGCACCACCGATGCCGGGATCTTCGCGGCCCCGGCGCTGGTTCCTGCCGAAGGCTACAAGGTTTCGGTCAACAAGGAAGGCTTCACCCCCTATCAAACGGCCGACCTGGCAGTCATGGTGGGGCAGACTTTGAACTTAAACCTGGTGCTCACGGTGGGCGCGCTCACGCAGCAGGTGGAAGTGGTGGCCGCGGCGCCCGTCGTGGACGACGTCAAGACGGAAACGTCCACCGTGGTGGGCAACACGATGATCAACGACCTGCCGATCAACGGGAGGCGCGTGGACTCTTTCGTCCTGCTCACGCCCGCGGTCACCAAAGACGCCGATTTCGGGCTGGTCACCTTCCGCGGCATCGCTGGCGGCAACAGCTTCCTGATTGACGGCAACGACACGACCAACCAGTACTACAACGAGAACGCCGGGCGGACGCGGCTGGGATCGCAGATCTCTCAGGACGCGGTCCAGGAGTTCCAGGTGCTGGCCTCATCCTATTCGGCGGAGTACGGCCGGGCGTCCGGCGGTATCGTCAACACTATCACCAAGAGCGGAACCAACGATGTGCATGGGACCGCTTTCGAGTTCTTCCGCAACCGCACCCTGAATGCGAGAGATCCAACTCCCACTGGACCGGCGGCGATCAATCCCCCCGAGGTGCGGCATATTTTTGGCGGCACGATCGGCGCTCCCGTCAAGAAAGACAAGCTGTTCGTGTTCTTCGACACGGAGTTTCAGCGGCGGCACTTCCCCATCGTCAGCAGCGTGATCAATTCCTCGGTCAACCAGATCAGCGAGACGTGGATCGGCTGCGGCGCTCCGGCCACCACGGCCCAGTGCGCGGCCATCGACAAACTCCTGCCGCGGATGTTCGGCCTGGTGGATCGTAATGGCAACCAGATGCTGGATTTCCTGAAACTCGACTACCGCCCCAACGAGCACCATTCCTTGAGCCTGAGCATGAACTATCTGAAATGGTATTCCATGAACGGCATTCAGACGGGCGCCACCAACACCAGCGGCGGGGGAGTGGGCAACAACGGCGACGACTCGGTGCGCGACCGCATCGGCAAGGGCCTGTGGACCTGGGTGCCCAACGGCTCCGTGGTGAACGAGTTTCGTTTCGGCTGGTTCAAGGACCGCCAGGCGGACGACTTCGACCCCGTGCTCCAGGCCGGCTACCCCATCGGAAACGTAGGCCTTTCGGTGGCGGGTGTCAGCACCCTGGGCGGCTACAACATCCTGCCGCGCATCCTTCCCAGCGAGAATCGCTACCAGTTTGCCGACAGCCTCTCCTGGGTGAAGGGCGGCCACACCTTCAAGTTTGGCTTTGACATCGCCCGGACCGAGGACTTTTCGAACTACCTGGCCAGCCGGTGGGGCACCTTTACGTATTCCAACGTGAGCACCTTCGCGCAGGATTTCACCAGCCCCGCGGCCGGCGCCAGCCACTGGTCCGGCTACTCCCAAGCCTTTGGCAATCCGATTGTGGATACGAAGATCAGCGACCTGGCCTTTTTCGCCCAGGATGCCTGGAAGATCACTCCAAAACTGACCGCCAATTACGGGCTGCGCTACGAGTACGCGGTGCTGCCCACCCCTCCGACCACCAACCCGAACTATCCGCAGACTGGCACTGTCCCCTCGGCGGGCAAGGACTTCGGGCCGCGGGTGGGTCTGGCTTACTCGCTCAACGACAAGACCGTGCTGCGCGCCGGTTACGGCTTGTACTACGCGCGGTACGTCTCCGGCATGATCAACAGCACGTTGTTTACAGCCAACGACGTGTTCACCCAGAGCCTGAGCATCACCAGCTCGACGTCGGCGGGCGCGCCGGTTTTCCCGATTCCGCTGAGCAGCCCGGCGGGAGCGCTGGCGTCCAACCGCGCCATCACGTTTGCCGCCCCCAACATGGTGAATCCCTACACCCAGCAGATCAACGTCGCCATCGAACGGGCGATTGGCAAGAAAACGACCTTGACGGCCTCCTATATCCAGAACCGCGGCAAGAAGCTGTACACGGTGCGGGACATCAACATCGGCCCGCTCAGCTCGCAGGTGTATAATTTCACGATTTTGGATTCGAACTACAATCCGACGGGCCAGGTCTACAGCACGCCTCTCTATCTTCTGAGCAACCGCATCGATACCCGGTACGGCCATATCAACCAGGTGGAGAACGGCGGCAAGCAGTGGTATGACGCCCTGGCGGTGCATTTGAACCACCGATTCAGCAACACATTCCAGGGAACCATCGCCTACACCTGGTCGCATGAGCTGGACGAGAACCAGGAATCCGGCACCAACGCGATCTATTTCAGCAGCGGGCCGATGGGGCTGTACAACGGCAACTACAGCCTGGACAAAGCCAGCGGCAACCTGGATCAGCGCCAGCGCTTCGTGGGCACGTTCATCGCCCGTCCCAAGTTTGTGAAGAGCGACTGCTGTTTAGGCATCTTCGTGAACGGGTGGGAGTTGGACGGCTATTTGACGCTCGCCAGCGGCCGGCCGAACTACGAGACGGTCACCTTCTCCTCGACCTCCAACCTGCCGCAGGCGTTCACCGGCTCGCTCGATGGGCTGGGCGGCGACAACCGCGTGCCGTGGCTGCCGAATAACCCGTTGATGATCGATCCGATCACGCGCTTCGATGCGCGCGTGGCGAAGAACATTCAGATCCATGAGAAGATGTCGGTCACGCTGCTCTTCGAAGTGTTCAACATGACCAACACGGTCAGCGCGACCGGCGTTTCGGCCCCGGGTTTCACGGCGGCGAACAAGGGAACGGCGACTGCGCCGAATTTCGTGATTGCCCCGTGCGCGTCCGCGACCGCGACCGTTTGTGCGCCGGAAACTCCCGGGCTCCGCACGGCTACCGCCGGCTTCCCCGACGGCACCAACGCCCGGCGGGCGGATGTCGGCCTGCGGTTTACGTTCTAGAAAAGCCAGTCCGGAACCAGGGACAGGCTTCCCGGCCTGTCCCTGGCAGACGAAACCGTCCGCCATGCAGGATCAATCCGCGTCCGGCCCCTGGCCTGCGGTCTCCTGCGCCCGCACATAGAACCGCTTTCCGCAGGATCGGCAGTGCTTGGGAATCCGCCCGAACCGCCGCATCACGGCGTCCTTCCATCCGCGCGGCAATGAGAACACGATGTCCCGCAAGAAGCACCGAGGGCACCGCAAATCCCCCAGCTTGACGTCGATCGGCGTTTTGACTCTCAATCCGGCAGTCTACCAGACTGGCGCCCGGCTGGGGGTGTCCAATGTTAGTCTGTGGTGGTGCGCAATTTGTTCCTGTTCCTGTCGCGCCGGAAACGGCTGCGAAAATGGATGGAAACCTCCCCGCTGGCCAAGCGCCTGGCCACCCGCTTCGTGGCGGGCGAAACACTCGATCAAGCTCTCGAGGCGGCCCGCCGCGCCGGCTCCGAAGGCATGGCTATCACGCTCGATCACCTCGGCGAAAGCGTCGCCTCGCTGGAGGAGGCCGCCGAGGCGCGCGATGTTTATCTCCATGCTCTTTCCGCCATTCACGATTCCGGCATTGAGGGCAACGTCTCGCTCAAGCTCACCCAGTTCGGCCTGGATTTCTCTTATGATCAGTGCCGCGCCAACGTCGAGCGGCTCGTGCGGCGCGCCGCCGCGCTCAATGGCTTCGTTCGCGTGGACATGGAATCCAGCCAGTACACCCAGCGCACCATCGATCTGGTGACGGACCTGCACGAGCGATACCGAGCCGTCGGCGTCGTGATCCAAGCCTGCCTCTATCGCAGCCGGAACGATATCGAGGATCTCTGCGCCCGCGCCATCCGCGTGCGGCTTTGCAAAGGCGCCTACCTGGAACCCGCCAGCGTGGCCTTCCCCCGCAAGTCCGATGTGGACCGCAACTTCGTCGAGCTGATGAAGCTCCTGCTCCATCGCGGCGCCTACCCCGCCATTGCCACGCACGATGAGACGATCATCCGGCAGACCGAGGCGTACGCCGCCGAGCGCAAAATCCCGCGCGAGGCTTTCGAATTCCAGATGCTCTACGGCATCCGGCGCGATCTGCAGCGCCGGCTGGCCTCCGCGGGCTACCGCCTGCGCCTCTACGTCCCGTTTGGCAAGGCCTGGTATCCGTACTACATGCGCCGGCTCGCGGAGCGCCCCGCCAACGTCTTCTTCGTGGCCCGCAACCTGTTCCGGCAATAGCAGCCCAACCGCGAACGTCAGAGAGCGGTTACCCCTTGCGCACAACTCCCGTTGCTAGGAAACTAAAGATGGGGGGTGGAAGTCTAAACAGTATGCGCTACTGGGCCTATTTAGCCGCCAAGCTGCTTTCGGCTGCCACGGTGCTCTACGGCTTGCTGGCGTGGATCGTCAAGGTCTTCCCCGCCGCATCGGATCCCCCGGAGCCTCTGCGCGATGGCGCACAGATTTTGCTGTTCAACCTGGCCGTTCTGGGCTGGTTTCTGCTCGGCGCCGGGGCCCTTTACGTGATCGTCCGGGATCAGCGCTACCGCTGCCGCATCTGCTTGCGCCGCCTGCGCATGCCCGTGGAAACCGGCTCCTGGGGCCGCATGCTGCAGTTCGGACGCCCGCGCATCGAGTACATCTGCCCCTACGGACATGGGACCCTGAAGCGGGACGAGCTGCAAATCTCCGGACTGGAAAACCCGCGGTGGACGCCGCATTCCGACGATATCTGGGACGATCTCTGCGCCGCCAGTAAGCGATCGGACGGCCGGCCGTGAGCCGCGTCCCGCGCTGGCGCATGGCGGCCGCCGCCGTCGTCCTGGTGGCCCTCCTGGCTTTCACCGTCATGTTCGCCCCCATCTATTTTCGCAACCTCGAATTGCAGAATTTCGTGTCGGAAGTGGCACAGCGCGTCGAAAACCAGACGAATTCGGACGACGTCCTGCGCACCTGGGTGCTCGATAAGGCCCATGAGCTGGACCTCCCGGTAAAGGAAGACAACGTGCAGGTCATTCGCTCGCGGGAGGGCGTGCGGATCGAGGTGCGCTATTTCGTGCGCGTCACCCTGCCCGGGTACACCGTCGACCTGCATTTCTACCCCGGCGCCGGCAGCCGGTAGTGTAGCGCCGGCGGCGGCGTGCCCCATGCGGGTCTTGGCCGCCGGCGGGTCTGCCCATGCGAGAATTGATCTAGTGCCGAAACGAGCGCCCAGAACGGAGATGAAGGTCCGGGTCCCCAAAGGCGCGGGCCTCACCCGGTTCCTCCTGGGACCGGTAGGCGGCCTCCTGGTGATCGGGTTCGCCCTCTTCACCATCCTGGGGCTGGGCACGTTCACCTACTTCTACGTCAAGTATTCGCGGCTCATCGACGAGAAGCTGCGCGCCGGCCCGTTCGCCAATACGGCCAAGATCTTCGCCGCGCCGGAATCGGTGGCCGTGGGCGAAGCCACCACTCCGGCCCAGATCGCGGCGGAGTTGCGCCGCAGCGGCTATAACGAATCGCGCGGCAATCCCATCGGCTACTACCTGCTTCAGCCGAATTCCATTGAAGTCTTCCCCGGCCCCGAATCTTACTTCGACCAGGAGGCCGGCGTGGTCAAGTTCGCCGGCGGCAGGATCTCGCAAATCGTTTCGCTTCAGGACAACACCGGACGCAGCCAGTATCAGCTCGAGCCGCAGCTCATCACCAACGTCTCCGGACCCAACCGCGAGAAACGCCGCATGGTCAAGTTCGCCGACATCCCCACGGTGCTGGTCCAGGCCGTCACGTCGGCCGAAGATAAGCGTTTTTTCCAGCATGCCGGCTTCGACCCCATCCGCATCGTCAAGGCCGCTTACATCGACGTGAAGGAAGGCCGCAGAGACCAGGGCGCCTCCACTCTCAGCCAGCAGCTCGCGCGCATGTTCTGGCTGGATACGCGCAAGCTCTGGAAGCGCAAGCTGGCCGAGACGATCATCACGCTCCAGCTCGAGCAGAAGCTTTCCAAAGTGGAGATCTTCGAGGATTACGCCAACGATATCTACCTCGGCTGGCGCGGCTCGTTCAGCATCCACGGCTTCGGCGAAGGGGCCGAGGCCTTCCTCGGAAAAGATCTCAGCCAGATCACTCTGCCCGAGGCCGCGGAGCTCGCCGGCCTGATCCAGGGACCCGCTCTGTACGACCCGTACCGCCATCCCGACCGCCTGCGCGAGCGGCGCAACGTGGTGCTGGGTTTGATGCGGCAGAACGGGTACATCGGCGAACACGATTACGCCCTCGCCGTTCAGGCGCCGCTGACCGTGGCCAAGTCCACCGCGCAATCGGTCGAGGCGCCATACTTCGTAGACCTGGTGAACGACACGCTGCTAACCCGGTTCCAGGACACCGACTTCCAGTCCAACGCCTTCCGCATCTACACCACGCTGGATATGCACCTGCAGCGCGCGGCGGCGGAAGCCATCCGCATCGGCATGCAGAACGTGGACGAGCAGATTCACCGCCAGCGCCGCTTCCGGGCCGGGGCGCCCGGCGTAACCGGGCCCCCTCCCGAGGCGCAGGTGGCGCTGGTGGCCATCGATCCGCACACCGGCGAAGTGAAGGCCCTGGCCGGCGGCCGCAACTACGGCATGAGCCAGCTCAACCACCTGCTGGCCAAGCGCCAGCCCGGCTCCATCTTCAAGCCGTTCGTCTACGCCGCCGCCCTCGATACCGCGGTGGAGGGCGCGCCGCGCGTCTTCACCGCCAGCACCACGGTCCTCGACCAGCCCACCATCTTCTGGTTCGACGAAAAGTCTTACACGCCGGCTAATTTCAAGAACGAATACCACGGCACGGTCACTCTGCGCGAGGCGCTGGCGCATTCGCTCAACAACGCCACGGTAAAGCTCGCCGAAATGGTGGGCTACGACAAGGTGGTCGAAATGGCCAACCGCGCCGGCATGAACTACAAGATCCAGCCGACCCCGGCAGTGGCTCTGGGCTCGTATGAAATCACGCCGCTCGAAGCCGTCGGCGCCTACACCATCTTTTCCAATCAGGGCGATTACGTCAAGCCCAACTTTATCTCGCTGGTGCGCTCGCAGGACGGCAAGGTGGTCTATAGGAACCAGCTCGAACATAAGCAGGTGCTGGACCCGCGCGTGGCGTACCTCATGACCAACCTGATGGAAGAGGTCCTGCGCAGCGGCACCGCCGCCGCCGTCCGCGCGCGCGGCTTCAACGTCCCGGCGGCCGGCAAGACCGGCACCTCGCACGACGGCTGGTTCGCCGGCTACACCTCCGAGCTGTTGTGCGTGGTGTGGGTGGGGTTTGACGACAACAAAGAGCTCGACCTGGAGGGCGCGCACTCGGCCGCGCCCATCTGGACCGAGTTCATGAAGCGCGCGCTGGGATACCGCGAGTATCGCGACGCCAAACCATTCCAGGCCCCGGACGGCATTGTTTCGATCGATATCGATCCGCAATCCGGAATGCCCGCTACGCCTTACTGCCCGGTCAAGCGGCCGGAGGTTTACATCGCGGGTACACAGCCCGTGGGCGCCTGCCCGCTGCACGGCGGAGGCCGGCAAGGCGTGACCAACGTCGCCGGATGGGAAACACCCTCGCCCGTCAAGCCGGCTTCGCCCGCGGATGATTCCCTGCGCGTCACCGGATCGGAAGGAGAAGTGTCGGGAGCCGCCGTGGCGCGCCGCGCCGCGCGGCAGAACCGGCCGAATGCCGCCGCCACCGCCGCTCCGCAGCCGCCGCCGCAGCAGCCCAAGAAAGAAGAGAAGAAAGGATTTTTCCGCCGCTTGTGGGGTGTGTTTAAATAGGTGGTGGAGGCCCCCATGGTTTCCCGACCTCTGGCCATCGCAGTTGCGGCAGGCTTGATGTCCGCATTGGCTTTCGCCCAGGTAGCGGCCCAAGCCCCGAAAACCCCTCTTTCCGTGGAAACCCGCGGCGACATTTTCATGGCGCGTAAGATGTACCGCGAAGCCATCGACGTGTTCCGCGAGGATAAGTCCAAGAACCCGGTCATCAGCAACAAAATCGGCATCGCGTACCACCAGATGCAGCAGCTCGACAACGCCAGGAAGTACTACGAGCAGGCCGTCCGATTCAAACCCAGCTACGCCGAAGCCATTAACAACCTCGGCACGGTCTACTACGCCAGAAAAAGTTTTAGCAGAGCCATCCGGTATTATAAGAGGGCGCTCAAGTACACTCCCAACTCCGCCTCGATTTATTCCAACCTGGGCACGGCGTATTTCGCCCAAAAGAAATACAAAGAAGCCATGGAAACCTACCAGATCGCGCTCAAGCTCGATCCCAACGTCTTCGAGAACCACGGCAGCTACGGCGTCCTGCTCGAGGAGCGCAACGTCGAGGAACGCGCCAAGTTCCATTTCCACATGGCCAAATTGTACGCCCAGGTTGGCCGGAACGAGCTCGCGCTCCAGTATCTGAGGAAGGCCCTGGAAGAGGGCTTTAAGGAAAAGAAGAAGATCGAGGAAGATCCCGACTTCCAGGCCATGCGCGACCTGCCGGAGTTCAAGGAACTGCTGGCCCTGGAGCCGCGTGTACTGTAGGGCAGGCAATCTTGCCTGCAGCCGCCTTTCAGGCGGCGCGCCGGCTGAAAGCCGGCTGCAGCCAGGAATGGCTGCCCCACTCTTATTGTTCCTGCTCCTGGCCGCCTGCACTCGCCAGCCGGTTGGGCCGCGCGTCGAACGGATTGCCATTCTGCGCTTCGAGAACCTCGGCGCCGGCGTTTCCGACGACTGGATGGGCCGCGCCTTCTCCGAAGTCATTACCGCAGAGTTGGCCGGCGCGCCGGGCCTCTACGCCATCCCCTCGAACCGGCTGCACGGTTTCGATCAGGTGCTCGGACCGCGGCCGGTCTCTTTGCCGGGCATTTCCGCCGAGCGCACCTTAGCGTTCGCTTCCGGCGCTACCCGCTTGGGCTACGGGGAGTACTCCGTTCGCGCAGGCAGGCTCTCGGCGCGGCTCACCATCGAAGATCCGCGGACCGGGAAGACGACCAACGTGGTTTCCGCCGGGCCCAGTGGGCACCCTGCGGCGGGCGACGTGTTCGCCGTGGCCTCAGAGCTGGCGCGGCGGATCTCGAGCCGCGTGGCGCCCTACGGCACAAACAGCGTGCCGGCGCTGAAAGCTTGCGTGGCGGCCAGGGAATCGGCCACCGCCGCCGCCGCCGCGCAGAATCTCAATCAAGCCATCGCCGTCGACCCCGATTTCGGACCGCCTTACCGCCTGCTGGCGCAATTGAAAGCCCAGCAGCAGGACCGCGCCGGCGCCGAGGCTCTACTCGGGCAGGCGCTGGCCCGCGCCGGCGCCATGCCCCCAGCGGAGCGCGCGCGCCTGGAGCTGGAAGCCGCCAATCTCCACGGCGATCTCGCCGCTGGCAAGAGCGCCCTCACCACGCTGGTCGCGCTCGAGCCGAACGATCCCGCCGCATGGAGCTCGCTCGCCGAATCCTGCATGAGCCGCCGCGAATACCAGCAGGCCGTTCTGTCCTATCGGAAACTGCTCGAAGTGGAGCCGGAAGACGTCGCTGCGCTGAACCAGCTCGGTTATGCCGCCGCGTATGCGGGCAGTTTCGATACCGCGCTGGACGCGCTACGCCGCTACCAGGCGTTGCGCCCCGCGGACGCCAATCCATTGGACTCGCAGGGTGACGTCAGCCTGCTGGCCGGGCGCTTGCGCCAGGCCGAGAACCTCTACTTGCAGGCCGCCAAAAAAGACCCCAACTTCGAGAATGGCGGCGAGCTGTGGAAAGCCGCCATGGCGCGGCTCATGAGCGGCGACGTGGCCGGCGCCGACAAGCTCGCCCAGCAGTACATCGAGGCCCGCGAGGCCGCCAAGGACCCCGTCGCCGAGTACCACAAGGCGGAATGGTCTTGGGTCAGCGGCCGGCGCAAATCCGCCTGGCAGCGGCTCGCGACCTTCGCGCGCGGAGCCGAAAACGGCCCGTTGCGGGAACTCGCCTCGCGCGCTTATTCCCAGCTCGCCGTATGGAGCCTGGTGCTGGGCGACCGCGCCGCCGCCGGACAATTGGCGCAGAAAGGGGTTCTCCTCGCCGGCCCTTCTTCCGCCGGCGCCGCCACGGTGGCGCGTTACCTGGCCGAGCCTCCGGCCTCCTCGTCCGAGTGGTCCGTGCGCGCGGAGCGGCTCTTCCCCAACGCCTCCCAGGATTCCATCAAGGATTTCGCGCTGGCCTACGCGCTGTTGCTCGGCAAGGAATTCCAGCCCGCCTCACTGCTATTGAAGGAGCTGTACGACGGCGCCAAACCGGCAGCCGATCCAAGCCTGCCGGTCATGCTGGCGTGGACCTGCCTGGAAACCGGCCGCGCCAAAGACGCCGCGCCCCTCCTGCGCCTCAATCCGATTCCGTCTCCCAACGGCGTGAGCCTGTTCGCCCCATTCTATTTCCCGCGCATTTACTACCTGCGCGGAGCGGTTGCGGAGAAGGAAGGCAAGCCCGACGAGGCGCGCGCCAACTACCAGTTGTTCCGGCAACTCTCCGGTCCCGACCTGCTGATTTGGGGCGAGGAGCAGAGAGCCTCGCGGGCGCAGTGATGAACACCTTCCGACACGTTCTGGCCGTGCTGATGCTGATGTTCATGCCCGGCGCTGTCCTGTTCTGGTTCGTGATCCATCCGTTCATTCGGTTCTGGAGACGGATTGGCTTGCGCCGTTCCGGAGCCATCCTCACTGCGCTGCTTACGGTATTCGCCGCGGGCGTGTTTCTATTGCGGAAGACTCTGCTCGCCGTGGAGTTCGGAACGAATCCCGTCCTGATTGCCGTAGCCGTGCCGATTCTGGCCGCGTGCATTGTGCTGCGCCGGAAGATCTCCCGCCACCTGCGTTTCAGTACCCTGGGCGGGCTCCCGGAGCTGGCGCCGGAAAGTCATCCTCAGCCGCTCCTGACCGGGGGAATCTACTCCCGTATCCGCCATCCGCGCTACGTCGAGGCCCTGCTGGTCATGGCGTCTCTCGCTCTGGTGGCCAACAATCTGGCCACTTACGTGAATTGGATCGTAGCCATCCCGAGCCTGCTGCTGATCGTACGCATCGAGGAGCGCGAGCTTCGCGATCGCTTCGGCGCCGAATACGACGCTTATTGCGCGCGCGTCCCCCGCTTCGTGCCGCGATGCTAAAAAAGGGGTCAGACGCATTTATTTAAATGCGTCTGACCCCTTTTTACAGCTTCATCTGCTCCAGCTTCCGGTAGAGGGTTTTGCGTTCGATGCCCAGTTTCTTGGCGGCCTTGCTCTTGTTGCCGCCCATGGCAACCAGCATCTTGCGGATCTGGTCTTCTTCTACTTCCGCCAGGGTCTCGACGGGCTTCTCGCGCGAACCAATGGCCAGAGCGTGCCGCACGGTCTGGTCGTCGACCCGGTCAGCCAGGATCGTCAGCCGCTCGATCACGTGCTGCAACTGCCGCACGTTGCCCGGCCATAGGTGTTCCCGCAGCGCCGCGACTCCGGAGTCCATCAACTTCACGTCACGGTGGTAGCGCTCATTGTACTTTCTGAGGAAATGCTGAGTGAGCAGGACGATATCGCCGGGATGCTCGCACAGCGGCGGCATCACGATCCGCACCACGTTGAGGCGGTGCCAAAGGTCCTCGCGGAATTTTTCCTCCTTCACCATCCGCTGGAGATCCCGGTTGGTGGCAGCCAGGACCCGCACATCCACCGTCTTGGATCGCGAGGCGCCCACGGGGCGGATCTCGTGGCTTTCGAGAAACCGCAGCAGCGCAAGCTGGAAGTTGTGTTCGATATCGCCGATCTCGTCCAGAAACACGGTGCCCCGGTTGGCGGCCTCGAACACACCCACGCGGTCGCGGTCGGCGCCGGTGAACGCGCCGCGCATCGAGCCGAACAATTCGCTCTCCAGCAGGGAAGGCGCGATGGAGGCGCAATCCACCGGCACGAACGGCTGATCCTTGCGATTGCTGAACCGGTGGATCATATGCGCCGCCATATCCTTGCCGGTGCCGGTCTCGCCTTCAATGAGCACGGTGGCATCGGTGGGAGCCGTCCGGGAAATCGTCTTATAGATCTCAACCATGCTCGGCGACGTGCCGATCATCTCCGTCTCGAGCGGCTCCTTCTCTTCGGCTTCGCCCTCTTGTTCCTGGCGCGAGGCCTCGGCGCGCTCGATGGCATCCAGCATCACGTCGAGGTCGAAGGGCTTGGCGATGTAATCGAAGGCGCCGCCGCGGGTGGCGGCCATCACCGTCTCGACCGTGCCGCGGCCCGTCATGAGAATCACCGAACAGAGCGGATCCTTCCGCTTGGCGGCGTCCAGGATATCGAGGCCGGTGCGCTCATCGATATAGATGTCGGAAACCACGATGGGATAAGCGTTGCCGCTCAGGCGCTCGATGGCTTCCCCGGTGGTCGACACGGCGTCCACCTCGTACCCTTTTTCCTCCAGCGCCGTCAGAACGGTGAACTGAAGGGCTGGATCGTCTTCTACTAATAGTATTTTCTGCATTAATGTTGTACGGGCACTACCACCGTGAAACAGGAGCCAACGCCGGGCTCGCTGGTCACTTCAATCCGCCCTCCATGCTGTTCCACGATCTGTTGGACGATGGAAAGCCCGATTCCGGTGCCTGCTTCTCCGGATTCTTCCGCCTTCTTGGTGCGGTAGAACTTTTGAAAGACCTGCTTGACCTCCTTCTGATCCATGCCGATGCCCTGGTCCTTCACGGCGATGCGGATGTGGCTATCGTCCCTCCAGCCGGAGATTTTGACTTCGGTGCGCTGGGGGGAATACTTGACCGCGTTGGTAAGTAAATTGTAACAGGCGTACTCCATCAATTCCCGGTCGCCGGTAAGTTGCAGCTCTTCGGGGATGGGTTCGAGGGTGATGGCGATATGCTTGCGCTCGCCCAGCGGCCTCACGCGCGCGACACAGACATCAACCATCTCCTTTAACGGGATGGCCTGGCGCTTCAGCTCCATTTGCCCCGCGGAGAGCCGCTCGACGTTGAGAAAAATCTCCACCATGCGAGCCAGGCGCTTGGATTCCGAATTGATGAGCAGCGCGATCTGCTGGCGTTTCTCCTCGGTGAGGGCGTAGCGCGAGATCAGCTCGCTGGATCCCTGGATGGCGGAAAGGGGCGTGCGCATTTCGTGCGTGACGAAGTGCATGGCCTGCTGGTAACGCGCGCGTGTGGCCTGCTCGAGGCGCAAATTACGGCGCACCACGAGATGATAGTAAGCGGCCGCAGTCATAGTTCCGAGCAGCGCCGCAGATGCCGGAGTCGAAAAAGGAAGGACGCGCTGGTGCGTGAAAAAGACGTAGGGCGTGACGCCGGCGCACCCCAGAATCAGCACGCTCGCGGCGTATGCCCGCCACCCCGGCAGATACCGGAACGCCAGGCCGGCGGCCACCACCAGGCCGAGGCTGAAGAGCAGCACCCAGAAATCGGAGACATCGGTGAGGAAGCGGCCCTGCGCCATGGTTTCAAACGCCTGAGCGTTGATTTCGATCCCGGTGGTCTGGCGGCCGAGCGCGTACGGGGTCAACAGGCGGTCGCGGACCTCGGTGATGGCAGTGACCCCGATGAACACCACTTTGCCAGTGAATTTCGCCGCCCCGGCGGGATCGTCGAGCAGGTCCTTCAAAGATACGCGCGGGATCGGCGCCATGTCGAACGGAATAAACCGCACGCGCATGGGCCGGCCGTCGCCGCGCGCGGGAATCACGGTGTCGCCGATTTGGAGATCGCTGGGAGATTCGACGATGGGCGCGCCCCGGCTCAGCCGGAACGCCTCCAGCGACAGAGCCCACCGGCGCACATGGCCCGAGCGTTTCTCCAGAGGAATGGCGCGCGTGACCGAGTCGTTCTTGTCGGGATCGGCGTAAACGTGCCCCAGGGCCGCCCCGCGCCGGAACTCCTCCAGCGGCTCTTCCCACTGCCGGCCGTCATCGATCAGCTCGCAGGAGAGCACCAGGTCCGGCGTGGCCTGGAAAGCTTGGGCGAGCGCGGCATCCACGGCCGGGTCCTGGCTTCTCTCCGCCAGGATCACGTCGACCGCGACGGCCTTGGGCGCAGCCGGCGCAACCAGGCGCAGGGCCTCGGCCAGAGGCTGGCGGATGCCGCGGATGCCACCGGGGATGGCGGAGAGAGTCCGCTCGTCGATGGCCAGCAGCTCCGACTGCGGCTGCCACGGCTGGGGCTGATAGAGCCGGAACATGTAGTCGTAGGCGTAGTTGTCCAACTGCGCCCCGAACATCCAGCTCCCCACCACGGCCACGACGAACGCAGCCGCCAGCAGGGCGATATACGAAGCCGTGCTTTTCCAGTTCAGCCGCGCCACGAATTTCAGTATAGTCGGTGGGGCATGCTTTAGCTTGCCCAGACCATCCAAAACAATCATGGCCGCTGATGAACACCGATGAACGCAGATAAGTATCCTGTTTTCAATCCGTGTTTATCGGTGTTCATCGGCGGCCCAAATCGGTTTTTCGCGCCTTCTCACGCAGCAGCAACTCTCAATTGATCACCGGCTGGGTAGTGTGCTACTTACGATTTCTGGCGCTTGAGAATGACGGTGGAGGCGCCTCCCAAATTATCGCCCCATGCCGCCACTGCTTCCCATCCATCCGATCCGGCCGTGTTGAGTTCTTTCTCTGCTCCGTCGCTGTTCCCATAAACGTTACGCAAGCAGATCACTTTATATTCCCACTGCGTTGCCATCATGTTCTCCCTACCGCGACAGGACATCCGATCGATGCCCGCGATCGCGGTCTTCGTGGATCGATTCAGCGCTGTTCGACATCACCGGCAGAGAATCGACCAGCGCGCGGAATTGCTCGCGCTGGCTTCGCATGCGGCGGCGCCGGCGAGCCTCCGCCAGGGTCAATTCCTGTTGCTGGAAGACGCGCGTTTTCAAGCGGATTGCCATCTCACTTCGATCATACCTTTTGGAGCCGCTTACCGCTGGCTTAGCCCGCCGTCCACCGCCAGCGTCTGCCCGGTCACGAAATCAGACGCTTTCAGGAAGTAAACCACGGCGTCCGCGACCTCGGCCGGAGTCCCGCCGCGCTTGGCCGGAGTGACTTCCATCATCTTCCGACCGCGCTCGTCGATGTCCTCGAACGGAATCACTCCCGGCGCCACCGAGTTCACGGTGATCTCCGGCGCAAAGGCCTTCGCCAGCGCGCGGGTCAGCATAATCACCCCGGCCTTCGAGGCGCAGTAGTGGGCGTGCTCCGCCCAGGGGCGTATGCCGCCCAGCGAGCTGATATTGACGATGCGCCCGCCGCCGGTCTTTTTCATGAGCCGCGCGCCGTGCTGGCAGCAGAAGAAGACCGCTTTCAGGTTCACGGAGTGAATGAAATCCCAGTCCTGCTCGGTGATTTCGAGCGGAAGCCGGCGGGTGAAGCGCGCGGCGTTGTTCACCAGCCCGTCCAGCCGTCCGAAGCGCTCTTCCACCTGGGCGAACATGCGGCCGATTTCGGCTACGTTTTCCAGGTTGGCGCGGACCAGCGCCGCGCCGCCACACTCCTCGGCCGTGCGGCGCGCTTCGGCTTCCGAGCGGTGGTAGTGGATCGCTACCCGCGCGCCCTCTTCGGCCAGCCGCAGGGCGATCCCACGCCCGATTCGCCGGGCCGCGCCAGTGACCAGTACCACGCGGCCGGACAGAACTCCATCAGACGTTCGGCTCTCCATGAACTTCGATCTCCTCCGGGTCTACGCCCTCGCGCGCCGGCTCGGGAAGCCGGCCGGTGAATTGCGCCCAGCCCCAGAATATCGCGGTCGTGGAGCTGAGCGCTCCCGCAATCGCGCCGATGGTCCGCGGGTCCCAATGCTGCGAGGCGATGCCCGCCAGCATCATCGAGATCATCATGACAGACCAGGTGGTCGATTCCATGGTGGCGAACACGCGCCCCCGAAGTCCGTTCGGAACCGAGCGCATCAGTTGCGACATGTTCATCACCGAGCTGAACCCCACTCCGGCGCGCGATAGCGCGATGAACACCAGTGCCCAGGTGAAGCTGCGCATCTGGCTGAACAGAATATACGAACCGCCATGCACGATGTAACAGATCGCGATGGAGCGTTTGTAATTGGTGAAGCTGAGACGCCGCCCGATGATATGCGCGAGCGCCCCTCCGCACAACAGGCCGACTCCGGCGAAGCTCCAGATGGTGCCGAGGCCGGCGGGGCCGCGATTGAAGACCAGCTCGCCGAAGACGGTGAACAGGATCTGCGCCGCCCCGCCGCCGGTGGCCCAGCCGACGTTGATCAGGGCGAGTCCGAGAATCAGCGGAGTGGCGCGCATATACCGCAGGCCCTCGACGTACTCGTGCCACGGCCGCACCACCTCGGCTTCGGTGAGCGAGCTGCGCGGCGGGCGGAAGCCGCGGCCCGCCAGAAACAGCCGGGAAATGCACAGCGCGGAGACCAGGAAGGAAAGCGAGTTGCCGAAAAACGCCCACTGGTAGCCGAACTGCATCACGCTCGCCCCGCCCAGGAAAGTGCCGATCGTCAGAGTGGTCCACTGCGTGGTCTGGGTCAGCGAATTGGCGGTGTGCAGCTCATCTTTGGTGGCGATCGACGGCAGAATGGACGCGCGCCCGCTGGTGAAGAACGGCGAGGCCAGCATGAGCAGGGCGCTGAGGACGTACAGCAGCCACGTGTCCGTGCGCCTCACCGTGAGGATGAAAGCCATGGCCACCACCGCGCGGATCAGATCGCTGGCGATCATGACTTGCTTGCGGTTGAGCCGGTCGAGCACCACCCCCGCCACCGGCCCAATCAGCACCGCCGGGATGGCCCGCGAAAGCATCACCCCGCTCACCACCAGCCCCGACTTGGTATGGGCCACCGCCAGGCTGAAGACCGCGATGTTGTTGAAGTGGTCGCCGATTTCACTGACCACCTGGCCGGCCCACGTGTAGCGGTAGTTGCGGTTGTCGCGCAGCAGCGAGACGAAGGCGTTCAACCGATGGACTCCTCACGCACAGTGATGGCGCGGATGTAGTCGTGGTCGAGCGCGTAGCCAAAACCCGGCTCGTCGCGAACGGCGATGGTGCCCCGCGGCGTGGTTTCGACGGCCGGCTGGATGATGTCGCGCTTCCAGTACCTCTGGCTCGCCGAAACGTCGCCCGGCAGCACGAAATTCGGCAGCGTGGCCAGCGCCACGTTGTGCGCGCGCCCCACGCCCGCTTCGAGCATGCCGCCGCACCACACGGGAATCCCCGCGGCCTGAGCCACATCGTGCACGCGTTTGGCTTCGCTGAACCCCGCCACGCGTCCCAGTTTGATGTTGATGATGCCACAAGCGCCCAGCTTGATGGCCTGCTCCGCGTGGTGCGCGGTGCGGATGCATTCGTCCAGGCAGATGGGGGTTTGGAGCTTTCGTTGCAGCTCGGCATGGTCGATGATGTCGTCGTGGCTGAGCGGCTGCTCGATCATCATCAGGTAGTAGTCGTCGAGCTGGCGAAGATGCTCCGCGTCGGCCAGCGTGTAAGCCGAGTTGGCGTCCGCCATCAGCTTGATTCCGAGGAAACGCTCCCGCACCCTCCGCACCACGTCCACGTCCCAGCCCGGCTTGATCTTGATTTTAATGCGCTGGTACCCGGCGGCCAGCTCGCGCTCGATCTTCACGAGAAGCTGCTCGACGGTGTCTTGAATCCCGATGGAGACGCCGCAGGGAATCTCGCGCCGGGCCCAGGGGGCACCCCCGCCGCCGATCTTCTTCCACAGGGGCACGCCATCGAGACGCGCTGCGAGATCCCAGACGGCCGTTTCCAGGCCTCCGCGCGCCATGTTGTGGCCGCGGATGTGGGCCGTCAGCGGGTACACGTCCGCGGCGCTCGCGAGTTCGCGGCCCAGCACGCGCGGCGCCGCGTAATCGCGCAGGATCATCCACGCCGAGCCGGTCCACTCCTCGTTGTAGAACGGGCTTTCGCCGGCGGTCACCTCGCCCCAGCCGGACGCTCCCTCGCCCTGCGCTTCCACCAGGATGATGTGGCGCTCGGTAGTGCGCCCGAAACTGGTTTCGAAGAAATCGACCAGCGGCATGCGGACTTGGCGCAGGGTGATGCGTTCGAGTTTCATGGCCATGGCTCCAAGAGGTAGATGCCCTCCGTTTGGCTGCGTTCGAAGCCGGTCACGGCGAGCCCGCGCTCGAAGGCGCGCTGGAACTTCCCGCCGTTGGTTATCTGGATTTCACGCGCGCGTCCAGGGTCTTGGCCGCGAATCCGCGCTATGTCGAAGGGGAAGACGATGCGCTCCGCCTCTTCCATGCGCCGCGCTACGGTTTCGCCCGCCAGGACGGCCCGCACGCGAGGAGAATCGATCCACCATTCGGCGATGCAGCGGTCCGTAGGCAGCCCGCCGTAGAGGGGGCTGTCGGTGACGCCGTACTGGTTTTCGGAGTACCGCCGCACGATGGCACCCAGCCGTTGGAGGTTGAAGAACGCGTTCTTGAGCTCCAGCGGATCGAAGGTCCACTCGATCAGCTCGATTCCGCGCTCGAGAGCTTCCTCGCGCTGCCGCAGCTTGAGCCGCCGCCCGATCCCGGTATTCTGGTAGGCGGGCAGCACCCCCAGCATGTGGCTGTGCAGATACGGCCGCGGGCCCGGCTTGATGCCCGGCACGGCGATGAGGAACCCGGCCATCTCAGCGCCATCGTAAGCGCCGAACAGTTGTCCACCCACCTCTCCGGACACCACGAACGAGCGCAGGGGCAGCATCTCGATATCGGCGAATCCCCAGATGGCCTGCTGCAAGCGGACGGCCTCCTCGAACTCGTCAAGCTGGCACAACCGGCGGATCTCGATCACCGCTTGGCTTCCTGCCACAGCGCCTCCATTTCCTCGATATTGGAATCTCGCGGTTTCCTGCCGCGCTCGGCCAGCTTGCGCTCGATGTAGCCGAAGCGCTCGCGAAACTTGGCATTGGTTCCGCGCAGCGCCTGCTCGGGATCGACCTTCACGAACCGCGCCAGGTTCACGAGCACGAACAGCAGGTCGCCGAGCTCGTCCTCGAGCCGCACTGGCGAAGCGTTGCGCCGCGCCTCGTCGAACTCGGCCAGCTCTTCATGCAGCTTGTCGAGCACCTGCTGGGGATTCTCCCAGTCGAACCCCACGGCCGCGGCGCGCGAGGCGATTTGTTGCGCCTCCACCAGCGCCGGCAGCGCGCGCGGCACCGAGTCCAGAAGCCCGGCCTCTTCCCTGCCCTGGTCTTTCTTTTCCGCCGCCTTCACCCCGGCCCAGATGCGCTTCACATCGCCGGCCGATTCCGCCGATTCCTCCCCGAACACGTGCGGATGGCGCCGGACGAGCTTCTCATTGATGGCGTCGAGCGCGTCCTCGATGCGGAACAGGCCCTGCTCCGAGCCCATCTGCGCATAGAAGACGGCTTGCAGCAGGAAGTCGCCCAACTCTTCGGCGAGTTCCTTCCACTCGCGCCGGTCGATGGCGTCGAGAACCTCGTAGGTCTCTTCGAGGGTGTACGGCTTGATGCTATCGAAGGTCTGCTCGCGGTCCCACGGGCAGCCGCCCGGAGCGCGCAGCCGGGCCATGATCTCGACCAGTTTCTGGAATTTTTCGCCAGCCGTGGAATCGGTTTTCATTTTTGGGGGAGCGATTTCCCCCAATGTAACACAGGGCGCCCAGCGCGCCCGCCGGCGCTTCAACGGATGCTCCAGTGGGCTCACCTGTCAACGAGGCCGGCGCCGCAAGGCCAGTGCCAGAGCGCCGGCGCCGAGCAAGACCAGCGAACCCGGCTCGGGACTCACCAAGAAGATCCCGGATTAGGCCGTGCGGGGTCCTATGGTTGGCGCCCAGGTTGGTTTGCCGGACCTCCCCTGCCGCCTCGGCCCGGCATGCCGATGCCCGGGACCCGCGACCGCACGGCCAGCATCAGATCGTGCGGCTGGCCTTCCTTCGCATGGCTGTAGTAGCCGACTTGCGTGCCCGGCTTGAAGAAAAAGGCGGCGCCTTGGGTGACGGGGTGGCGCACCTCTTTACCATCCGCATCGAGTCCAGCCACCATGTCGCCCGACCCTCTCAGCAGGAAGTAGATTTCTTCCTCCGCTGGGTGATTGTGCGGAATGTTCGTCCCGCCCGGCGCGAAGTCCATGATAAAGAGGCTGTTCATCAGGTAGGCCGCGGCGAGTTTATCGCGCTGGCTGGAAGTGGCGCCCATCATCAGCTTGAACTGCGAGGTCGGGCCATGCTGACCCAGGATCTGGAGCTGCACCTCATCCGCACTGGCCAGCATGAGCTTCGGCGTGGGCTGCACTTTCACGCCGGCGGGAATCTTGTATCCCATCACGATCGCTTTCACCGGCGCGTTCGACGAATTCGCGACGCCGTGCCTGACCCCGACGGGCAGGTACATGAAGTCATTTGCCTTTATGGGCGCCCTATCATCGCCATACAACAGCGTCCCGCTGCCTTCCTCGACGAAATAGATCTGCTCCTCGGCAGGGTAGCTCACGAGCGCGCTGGTCCCGCCGGGACCGACAGTGAGTTCACCGTACCGGGCCACGCACTTGAGTTGGTCCACGTCCTGGTCGCCAATGCCAAAAAGGGGCTTGTAGGAAGCCCCTTTGGCATTGGCCGCGGTCAGATCGTCCGGTTGCGGCTTAACGTCCGATACCTGCCGCCGCAGAAAGATCGGATCCGCGGCAAAAAGGCAACTCGAGACGGTCAAGAGAATCGTTAGTCGAGTCATAATCAGTAATCCGATGTGCGCTCGTTTACCCAGACGCCGTCCACGTTGAAGTGCGGCCACGGCCCGCCCAAGCCTCGTCCGGTGATGCTGTCGTCCCACTTGGTGGCCGGGTCGAAGTAGCCGGGCTTCCGCAGGTGCTCTTTGACCACGGGTTCGTTGAGTTCCACGCCCAGACCGGGGGCATCCGGAACCGTGATGTAGCCTCTGTCGATCAACGGCTGGGGCACTCCGGTGATCAGTTGCTGCCACCAGGAGAGGAAATCCACCGCATGGCATTCCATGGCAATGTACGACTGCAGCGTGGCGGCCGTATGAACGGCGGCGATAGTGGCCAGCGGCGATCCCGCCATGTGAATGGCCGTGGGGATGCGCTCGCGGTCGAAGGCGTAGTCGGCAATCCGTTTGGTCTCGCGGCATCCTCCGGAGGTGCCGTGATCCAAATGGATAATATCGACGGCCCGATTGTCGATCAACTGCTGGAAGCCTTCCTCCAGCCCGAAACCGTCCTCGCCGGTGAGCAGCGGCGTGCTGGTATGAGCCTTGATTTCCTTGAAGTCCTTCCATCGCCAGAAGCCGCCGGTGTAGAACAGATCTTCGAGCCATGAGAGGCGGCACTTCTCGAACGTTTTGGCGGCGCGAATGCCGTCGGGGACCGTTCCGCACCGGAGGCTGGAGGCGTCCACCGCCAGCGGCTTATCCCAGCCGATGGCATCCCGCACGGCCATGATCAACTCGGCTCCGTACTCCAGCCCTTTGTCCGTGGGGACGCCTTCGGTATCCAGATACCCCGGCTTGACGCCCACGAAGTTGGTGGTGACATCCATCTTGAAGAAGGTGAACCCTTTCTTCATACGCTCCACCATTCGTTCCCCATATTTCTTGGGGTCGGAGGTTCCGGTTGTGTCGCAATACATCCGCGCCCGATCGCGCTTCTTATCGCCCAGCAACCGCCAGACCGGCACGCCGAAGACCTTGCCGGTGATGTCGTGCAGGGCGATATCGATGGCGCTGAAGCCGCCGCCTTGTCGTCCGGGGCCCGCGAACGGGCGTACGCTCTGGAGAATGCTCGCTATGTCCAGGGGGTTTCTTCCCACCAGCAGGGGTCTCATCGAGAGGGCCAGGTTCTCGTTGCCGGCATCGCGCACTTCGCCCAGGCCGTAGACATCCTGGTTGGTGAACATTTTGATGATGGGGTAGTCGAAATTGGCCGCAACCCGGAGCGCCCGTATGTCCGTGATTTTCAGGTCGCTGGGCGCGGAGAACTTGTTGAGGGGCCCATAGTGCACCGGCGCGCCGCGTCCGCCTCCGCCGCCTCCGGGGTTCTGGCCGCCAGTGGGTACTCGACCGGGAGTGCCCTGCTGCGCCGAGGCAGACATTGTATAGATTCCACCAAACCGCTGGCGATCGCGGCCTGGCACAACATCGCGCGGCGGCTCAGATCTCTCGCTTGAACACGTTTCATATAGAAGTACGCCTTTCCGTTTTTGTATAGCGTCTATCCGTCCTCTGGTAAGTCGAGCACCGCAACGGCGTGCGTATGCGACTCTTGGTTACGGCCCATGTGGGCTCCGGTGCGGCGCGCCCTACCGGCAGGAAACGCAATTGTCGCACCACTTGCCCTGGTGATCAAAGTGCGGCCAGGCATCGAAGAAATCGAGGGCGGGCTTGTGAGGGGCCAGCCGCACTTCGATCTGGTTGCCGGCGGCGGAGAACTGGGCGGCCTGGCGGACGCCGCCCTATTTGACGGCGGGTCGCGGAGGGCGCCGGCGCAGATCGCCGAGGAGCGGAGCGGCGAAGAGAGCGATCGGACGTAGACGCGGCATAGAGGTTCCCAGTGGGTTATCGTAAGATTGTCTCATGAACCGGCTTCTCGGGGTATGCGGCCTGGCGCTTACGCTGCTGTACCCGCGCGCGCACGCTCAAGTGATCGAGTACGAGTCGAACGGTCTGAAGTATCAGACGCTTACGAAATCCGGCGTGACCATCATGTTCGCCGTTCTGCCGTCTCATCTGCACGAATACACCACCATCCAGGTAGCGGTCTCGAATGGATCCGAGGGGCCCTACGTGATCCGGCCGGAAGATTTCACTTACGTCCGCGACACCAGCGTCACTGTTCGCGCGGCGCCGGCGCGGACGGTGATTGCGATGTTGCAGCAAAAAGGCAGCGGCAGCGATGTCATCAAGCTGGTCACCAGCTATGAGGCTGGGGTTTACGGAAACCTGCACCTGAGGTCGACGACGAACGGGTATGAGCAGCGCCGGCTGGCCGCCCTCTCCATGGGTTCCACCAAGCTGAAGGCTGCGGCGACCGCCAGCGCGCTGGCACTGGTGCAGACCAAACTGGCTCCCGGTGAATCCACCGATGGCGCGGTGTTCTTCCCCACCGAGGGCAAGCCTCTGGGGCCCGGCCGGCTGGTGGTCCGGACCAACACCGACGTCTTTGAATTCAATGAGGAACAATCCGGCGGACACGTGGTCCCGAATTCGGAGATGCCGGCACGATGAAGCCCTACCGCAGCGGGTAGCCGCGGATCAGCTTGAAGGTCCGCGACCAGCGCGTCTTGGTCAGGAAGTGCGACACCACATCGATAATGTGATCGATGCCGATGTTGCCGTTGGTGAGGTCCTGTGTAGGGGCCTCGAACGACCAGTAAATGATCAGCGGCGTGCCCTCGATATTCTCGCGCGGAACCAAACCCCAGTAGCGGCTGTCGTCCGAGTCGTCGCGATTGTCGCCCATGGCGAAGATGAAACCCGGCGGCACTACCAAGTCGCCCTGCACCACGTGGTTTTCGAGCATGTCGGCAGCTTGCGGCCGCAACGGCATATTGGGCGGCGCCGTGGGGAAATTGTCGCGGTACAGATCGGGGGAAGCGGCAGAGTGGATGGTATACGGCTCGTTAACGGGCTTGCCGTTCAGGATGAGCTGCTGGTTCACGAAGCGGATGTGGTCGCCGGGCACGCCGATGGCGCGCTTCACGTAATCCTCTTTGATATCGAGCGGGTAGCGGAACACGATGATGTCACCCCGCCGCACCTCGCGATACGGCAGCAGGTCGCGGGCGAGCGTCCCTGGAGGCGCGTAGACGAGTTTGTCCACCAGCACGTGATCGCCGATCAGCAGCGTGGCCACCATGGAGGCGCTCGGTATGACGAAGGCCTGCACCAGCGTGGTGGTGGCGAACAGCAATAGAACGATCGTAACCGTCCATTCCGCAATGAAGCCGCGGTGCACCTCGTGCGTCAGTTCCGAAAAGTCGACCCACAGGCGGCGCCACCGCTTGGTTTTCTCTGTGCCCACAGCAGTTATTGTAACGAATGAGACGCACCCGCCGTTCGAAAGACCAGGGACAGACGGATCTGTCCGCGCGGCGCGAAAAGCGCGCCTTGGGACAGATTCGTCAGTCCCCGGCTATAATTTTGGTTTGCCACCGAAAATCGCATTTCTCTTCCCCGGCCAGGGCTCGCAATTCGCGGGCATGGGCAAGGCGCTGGCCGATGCGTACGCCGCCGCGCGCCGCATCTTCGAGGAGGCCGACGAGGCCGCCGGCTTTCCTCTCTCGCGTCTGTGCTTCGAAGGCCCCGAGGATCGGCTCAAGCTCACCGAGAACACGCAGCCCGCGCTGCTCACCGTCTCCATGGCCGCCTTCGAGGTGCTCCAAGAGCGGGGCTTTGCGCCCGACTACGTGGCCGGCCACAGCCTGGGCGAGTATTCGGCGCTGGTGGCGGCGGGAAGTCTGCGGTTCGCCGACGCCGTCCGGCTGGTCCGCAAGCGCGGCCAGTATATGCAGGAAGCCGTGCCGCCCGGCGTGGGCGCCATGGCCGCGCTGCTCAAGCTGCCGGAAGGAAGACTGGACGGGGTCCTGGAGCAGGCCGCCCAGGGCGAGGTGGTGAGCGCCGCCAACCTGAATTCGCCGGACCAGACGGTGATCGCGGGCCATGCGGCAGCGGTCGCCCGCGCCATCGAGCTGGCCAAGGCCGCGGGCGCGCGCCGCGCCGTGCTCTTGCCCGTCAGCGCGCCGTTCCACTGCGCGCTGATGAAGCCGGCGCAGGAGCGCCTGCGAGCCGATCTGGACGCCACCGATTTCCGCGACCTCTCCCGGCCGCTGGTGAACAACTGGCAGGCGCGCGAGATCCGAACCGGCGCCGAAGCCCGCGAGGGACTCTACCAGCAGGTGCCCAACCCGGTGCGATGGTTGGAATCCATCCGCCAGATGGCGGGACTGGGCATTGGGCACTTCGTCGAGGTGGGAGCCGGCGGCGTGCTGACTGGCCTGCTGCGCGCTATCGACGCCTCACTCGCCGGGCTGAAGTTCGGCGAGCCGTCCGACCTCGACACGCTCGGCGCTTCAGGGTGGTTGACCCCAAACCAGCCCTGACAGGGCGCGTATGGTTCTGGTAAGCTCACTATAACGGGGACGTTAATTACGGATCTCGAGGAAAAACTCCGGTGTCCGCGTTGCGGCGGCAGGGACATCCGCCAGTCCAGCCCCCGCGGAATCAGAGACTCGTTTATGGCGGCGCTGGGGAGGCGTCCCTTCCGGTGCCGCGCTTGCCAGTGCCGCTTTCATAGGAGTGCACTGGCAAGAACTGGCGGGAGCCCGTCAGACAACCCCGCCGGCCCCGGCGGTTCCAAGGCCGGTTAGACCCGGCGCACGCGCACCCGGGCCTCGCCGAATAACACCTCAACCATGCCGAAGTGCTCGTCGTAGTATTCGCTGCAATATTGCGCCATGCGCTCGGAGGAAACCACCACCTCCGTGATGCCGGCCTGCACGATGGCACGGGCGCAATCCATGCACGGCATGATCTCGACGAACATGGTGCACCCCTCGGTGGGGGTTCCGGCGCGCGCCGCGTTGCAGATGGCGTTGCGCTCGGCATGCTCGATCCAAAGGTACTTGGCGGGCCGCACCAGCCGTTCCGGGGCGTCGTCCCGGATTCCACGCGGGAACGAGTTGTAACCGGTCGACCGGATTTCATGGTTCGGCCCAACGATCACGCAGCCGATTTGGGTGTGGGGGTCCTTGCTGCGGCAGGAGACAACCTTGCAGATATCGAGGTAGTACTGGTCCCAGCCGGGGATGGTTCGCATGGTTTCCCAACAAATGTAGCAGAGTTGACTGGCGAGGGCATGGGCGGCGCAGCGCCGGCGGCGGAGCGCAGTTGCATTTCTTCTCGCGTTCAGGCAAGCTGATAGGTTTTCCTCAGTTTGCTCATGCTCGAACGCGTGCTGTACCACGACCATTGTTTTGACGGGGCAGCGTCGGCTGCCTTCTTCAGCCGCTTTATCGCGGGCGCGGTTCACCCGGACGCGGAGTTTCGTTACACAGGAATGGCGCACCGGGCGTCCCAGACCTTCGATCCGGCGCTGTTCGATGGCGACGAGAACGCCATTGTGGATTTCAAGTACTCCAGCGATCCCCGCCTCACGTGGTGGTTCGACCACCACCAGAGCGCGTTCCTCACCCCCGAAGACGCGGAGCATTTTGGCCGCGATACCAGCGGGCGCAAGCTCTACGACCCCAGCTACAAGTCCTGCACCGCGTTCATTTGCGCGGTGGCCGGCGAGCGCTTCGGCTTCCGCGCGCCGGACCTGGCGGACCTGGTGCGCTGGTCGGTGGTCATCGACGGAGCGCAGTATCCGGATGCCAGGACGGCCGTCGAGCTGGGTGAGCCGGCCATGAAGCTGACGCTGGTGATCGAAGCGGCCAAGGACTCCGATATCGTGCGGAAGATCATCGGCTGGATGCAGTTCCGCCAGCTCCCGGAAATCATCGCCGAACCGGAAGTCCAGGCGCTTTTCGAGCCTCTGTACCAGCGCCACCTGGATTCGATGGAGATCATCAAGAACCGCGCGCGCCAGGAAGACAGCGTGGTTTTTTTCGATCTGGCGGGTTATGACATGGAAGGCTACAACAAGTTCATCCCGTACTACCTGTTTCCAGCTTCCACCTATACGGTGTCGGTGAGCCGCTCCGCCTTCCGCACCAAAATTTCAGTGGGCTCGAACCCCTGGTCTCCGGCAGCGCCGAGGCACAATCTCGCCACCATTTGCGAGCGTTACGGCGGCGGCGGTCACGCGCGCGTAGGCGCCATCAGCCTGGAGCCCGGCGCACTCGAGAAGGCCCGGTCCCTGGCGGCGGAGATCGTTGCCGAGTTGCAGTCCTGAACTGGAGGAGACATGACTCTGAGCAGACCGATAGGCGCCCTCTTCGTAGTGCTCCTGTCGATCCCTGCCACGGCACTCGAGCGGCAGGATGTGACGTTCAAGGCATTTCAATTTCCCGCCAGCATGAAGCCGTGCATCGACGGGAATCCGGACGACTGGAATATCGTGCCGGACAACTATGCCATCACCATGAGCGAGTTCATGGACACTGAACAGGGCCATGGCCTGAACCACGATCCGAAGAAGTTGGATGTGAAAATCAAGGTCGGGTGGGTGAAGGGCGAGAACCGCCTGTATTTCCTCTACGAGGCATACAAAGGCTACTGGGATTTCTCCCTGCCGGGATTGCACAACGACATTTTCGAGGTGGTCGTGGACGGCGATCTTTCCGGCGGGCCGCTGATCGATCAATACCATCGGGAGATCTTTACTCCCGAGATGGTGGGGAAGCCGGCATCGGTCCTCGACCCGCGGATCGATCGCGAGACAGCTTCGCGGCAGACCCACGGTGTAACGGCGCAGAACTATCACATTTTCACTCCGCCGGGTCCGGGCAAGAACTGGGCAATGGAGTGGGGCTGCCCGCAGTACGGCATCGATCCGCCCTATTCCGAGCACGCCTACAACTACAGCTTCAAGCCGGGAGAGTCCGGCAAGCTGATCCTGGAGTTCTACATCACTCCCTTCGACTATTCCGGCTGCGAAGGTCCGTGGCGCGCTCTGGAGACGCAACTGACAGAGAACAAGCTCATCGGCATGGGACTAGGCCTGATCGACTGGGAGGGCGCGGACACCAAAACGCGCTATGGTTTCTGGAATATCTCTCACCAGCAGTTCTGGTACGGTAACGCATCCCTGCTGGTGGGGTTCCGCCTGATGCCGCTCGAGCCGCAGTTTCAGAAGACCGTCGAGACCAAGTACCCGGTAAGCGGCGAGGGGTTTCCGGGCGGGTCCGGCAACCGGCCGGCGGGCGATGCGCCGAGGCCCCCGCGTCAGTAGCCGTTTTCGCGCAGCTTCTCGACCGTCAGCGGGGGCTTCACGTCCAGCTTGCGCAGCAGCTTCTCGACGTGCTTGGCGAGGATGTCGCACTCCAGGTTGACGCGCGCGCCGGGGCGGTAGCCGCCCAGAGTAGTATTGCGGAAAGTGTGCGGAATGATGGACGCCGAAAGCACGCCGCTCTCGAGCGCCGCGATGGTCAGGCTGATGCCATCAACGGCGACGGAGCCTTTGTGGACCAGAAACGGGTCCAGCTCCGCCGGCACGCGAACTCGCAGCCACCAGTTCTCGTCGCCCAGCGCCTCGAGCGAGAGCAACTCGCCCGTGCCGTCGACGTGGCCCTGCACGATGTGGCCGCTCAGGCGGCCTGCTGGCGAGAGCGGCCGCTCCAGGTTCACGCGCGAGCCGGCGCGCAGGTCGCCCAGGTTGGTGAGGCGCAGGGTTTCGGGCGCCAGATCGGCGGAGAACGAATTGGGCCGCGGGTCCACAGCGGTGAGGCACACGCCGTTGACGGCAATGCTGGCGCCCACCGTCAGGTCCTCGGCGACAGTTGCACAGCGCACCTTCAGGCGCGCGCCGATGGATTCTACTTCGCCCAGTTCTTCAATAATCCCGGTGAACATCGACGTATCCTTCCACGGCGAATTCGTCCGGCGGAATCTGGTGAATAGTTATGCCCCGAATGCGAATCGCGTCCGCGCGCCGGCGCCGCCCCAGGCCGCCGGCCAGCGGGAGCGCTTCCAAACCGCCCAGGATCTTGGGTCCGTAATAGAAAAAGATGCGGTCCACCATCCCGCTCTCGAGGGCCGTCCAGTTGACCTTGCTGCCGGCCTCGATCATCAGCGAAAGGTACCGTTGCCGGCCCAGCCAGTCGATGAGGCTTCGCAGGTCCGCCCGCCCGCCAGGGCCGTCGAAGATCAGCACCCGGATGCCGCGCTCTTCGAGCAGCTTGCGCCGCTCGGCGGAAGAGGCCGAAGTGGCCGCCACCACCACATCGCCCGCGGCGCTGCGCGCCATTTTCGAATCGAGCGGCAGCCGGAGTTGCGAATCCATCACCACGCGCAATAGCGGGCGGCAGCGCGGAAGTCCGGTGCGGTCGGTCAGCAGGCAATCGTCCGCCAGCACGGTGCCGATGCCGGTGAGAATGGCGTCGTGGTCGTGACGCAACTCCTGCACGTGGGCGCGGGCGCGCTCGCTGGTGATCCACCCGGACCCAGAGGGTGCCCCGTCGTCGGGCGCCGAGATCTTGCCGTCCAGCGTGATGGCGGTCTTGAGCGTCACCAGCGGCCGCCCAGTGCGCATGAAGTGCAGGAACGGCTCATTCAACTTCTCGGCTTCGGCGGCGAACGAGGCCGCTACTTCCACTTCGACACCCGCCTCGCGCAGCCTGCGAAATCCCTGGCCCGCCACCAGCGGGTTGGGGTCCTCGATGGGCGCCACCACGCGCGCCACGCCGGCCTGAATCAGGGCGTCGACGCAGGGCGGCGTGCGCCCCTGGTGGGAGCACGGCTCCAGGTTCAAGTAGAGCGTGGCGCCACGGGCCTTCTCACCCGCCTGCGCCAGCGCAATAATTTCGGCATGTTGCACACCGGCGTAGGTATGGAAGCCGCGCCCCACGACTTCTCCGTCGCGCACCAGCACGGCTCCCACCATGGGATTCGGGCTGGCCAGCGACCGTCCCTGTCGCGCCAGGTCGAACGCTTCGCGCATGTATGCGGGGTTCATTTTTCGAACAGCGATTCGATGAACTTTTCGGGGTCGAAGGGCAGCAGGTCGTCGGCCTTCTCGCCGACCCCCACGTAGCGGATCGGCAGGTTCAGCTCGCGCGCGATGGCCACCACGATTCCGCCCTTGGCCGTGCCATCCAGCTTGGCCAGCACGATGCCGGTGACGCCGGACGATTCCGTAAACTTGCGGGCCTGTTCCAGCCCATTCTGCCCGGTGGTGGCGTCGAGCACCAGCAGCACCTCGTGGGGCGCGCCGGGGATCACCTTGGCGGCGGTGCGGGACATCTTCTGAAGCTCCGCCATGAGGTGCTCTTTGGTCTGCAGGCGGCCCGCCGTGTCGACAATCACGTAATCCACTTTGCGCGCGCGCGCCGCCTGCACCGCGTCGAAGAGCACCGCGCTGGGGTCGCTGCCGCCGCGCTGCCGGATCACCTCCGCGCCGGCGCGCTGGCCCCAGATTTCGAGTTGCTCGATGGCCGCCGCGCGAAACGTATCGGCCGCGCAGAGCAGCACCGATCGCCCCTCATGGCGGAACCGCTCGGCCAGCTTGCCGATGGTGGTGGTCTTGCCCGAGCCATTCACTCCCACAACCAGGATTACGGCGGGCGGCTCGGCCACGCGCGCCGGCGCCCGCTCGCTGGCCTGGAGGATTTCGAGCAGTTGCTCGCGGATGAGGCCCTTCAGGCCGGCGGCGTCGCCCAACTGGCGGCGTTCGACGCTCTGGCGGATGCGCTCGAGGATCTCGTCCGTGGTGCGCACCCCGATATCCGCCGCGATGAGCGTGGATTCCAGTTCGTCGAGCAGCTCCGCATCGATCTCCTTCTTTCCCTGGAGGGCGTCTTCGAGCGCGGAGACCAGCCCCGCGCGCGTCTTCTCGACGCCGCTTTTCAATCTCTCCAGCAGGGATGGCTCTTGCTCGACGGAGCCGAATAGAGTCTGGATCATTTTGCTCTATTCTAGCAGCACGGTTCAGCCCGCCCTTCTCGCGAGATGCCGGCGCGACCGGCCGTCAGCCAGCATGAGCAAGAGCAGGCCAACTCCCGCGAGCAAGCTGATCGCGGCGCCGATTCGCAGGCTCATGGGCCGGAACTCGAATGTGATCCGATGCTCGCCAGCCGGCACTGGGATGGCCTGGAAAGCTCCGCCCCAGCGCTCAATGCCGGCTGGATGTCCGTCGACGACCGCCGTCCAGCCCGGGTAGAACTGCTCCACCAGCACGAACCGGCCGCCCCGGTCCGCCCGCACGAGAAAGTCTCGCTGCTCGGGGTTCCACGCGACGGGTTGCACCGTGCCGTTGGTCTCCTCCTCCCAACGGTAGGGCGGCCTGGCGTGGAGGTATTCGTACACGCGGCACCAGATCTCCTTTCTCCCGACCAGCCGGAAGTTGGGGCTGGCGGCTAGGAATGCCTCGTGAGACTCGCCATCATGCACCAGCACGTAGCGCACGCCGAGTTCCTGGAGCATGTCCTCGTTTTTCAGATCCGTATCGAACAACCGGTTCGTGCTGAATGGAACCCAGTGCTGAATCAGTTGCTTGTATTGCACCGGCAGAAAGGGGTCGAAGCCCTCCGGGGTCGCCAGTCCCCACATGCGATAGTCGGTCGGCGGCGGCCCGGCCGATCCGTCGCTCACCACGCGGTAATGCCGGTTCGCCCACATGGCGCGATAAGCGGTGTCGTCTACGCCCCCGATTCCGTACTTAGGGTGTTGATCGTCCACATCGCCCGGACTTGCATTGAACTGCCTGCTGGCGCCGAATACCTTGTAGTCGACTCCGGCTGCCAGCAGCAGGATGGCGGCAAACTGGCTGCGGCGGCGGCCCGTCGCCTCACGGACGACATAGAGACCCAACGAGAAAAGCGCCAGAGCGACGGCCGTTTCCACCGCCGCCCGGCCGCGGATAGCGAAGGCGCCACCGTGAGCCCAGATCCAGAGTTGACGGACCGACCAGGCCAGGAGCGCCGTCGCCACCGCCGGCGCAAGCCATCGCGGCAGCGCGCGGCGGGAGGCACTTCTCAAGAAATCGTCCAGGGCGACGGCGGTAATCAATGCGGCCATGGCGGCGGCGCCTGCGTAGAAATTGAACGGCTGCATGGTGTCGTCCAAAGTCGGAATCCGCTCGACAGTGCGGACCAACAAGTTGGACGGGTTCGCCAGCACGAGAGCAACTGCCAAACCAATAAGCGCCTGCAGATGAGGGCGCAAACTGTGCCGCCGCACCGCCCACGCAAAGGCGAACAGGGCCGGCAGCCCGAGGTACAGGTACATCCCGCCGGACTCAAATGCCGTGCTATGCCCAGGGTTGAAATCGAACCAATTCGGCAGCAGGTAACAGAGAAGCAGCCGCCAGCCGTACGCGCCCGGTCCGTACTTGGGTTCCAGCAGCATCCGCGATCTGGCTTCCATGGCAGGCAGCAACTGCACCATGAACAGCAGCACCGACGCCGCGAGCGCGACGCACACACCCACGGCCGCCCGCCAGTGTACGCGGCTGGCCAGCGCATAGGCGACCACCATCACGCAGTAGACAATCCAAACTGCCGGATAGCCGGCCAGGAAAGACAGGGCGGAAGCGGCGGCGACCTTCCAGAGAGGACGCCAATCCCGCCGGCTAACGGCTTCATCGATGCCCCATAGCCCCAACGGCATCCACGTCATGGAGCAGACCACACCGATGTGCCAGAACTGGGACACCATGTATCCCGTGTACGCGAAAACGGCCGCTCCGAACGCGCTCGCCAGGCTCCCGGTTTTCCCGCGCAGCCACATATAGCACAACAGGAACGCGAGCCACACGTGAAGGAATGTGAACGCTTCCATCGCCCTGAACGGGATTCTCGGCAGCCTCCAGGTGAAGGCATACATCAGCCATGTCGGAGGGTATAAGAATGCCGTTTGCACGTTTCCGACAAACGAGATGCCGCAGTAGATCGAGGAATCCCATTGCGGAATGCGCCCGTCTTTGAGTGCCTGGAAAGCGTACCGCTGGAGGGGGTAATGATAGCCGGCTATATCGGAGTATAAGTATACGGTCTTAAAGGGCGGCAGATATTCGTAAAAGAACGCATAGGTCGTGATCAGAGCCAGGAGGGCGACCCGCAGGCGTTCGGCACGCATCGTCTTACCTAAGATTTCCATTTTGGCTTCCAGGGGGCCATTGTACACTGAACCACCTTCGCTGAAGCCGTTCGCCTTTCCATCCCGCCTCAAATCAAAGACCGCCGAGCCAGTGGTTCCAACTACAGGATGCACGATACAATCACGGTGACCGCGACGTTTGCGGTCGAGCGAGCTTGTGTCAAAGCTCGCGCTCAGGTTGCGGGAAACGCCTTTCTTAAGACCTATGTCAGTGGCGCCAGTGCGTGTTCCAGGCACATCGTTGCAGAAGGGCCGCCGCCGCGTTCTGGCGTTGCCGCTTGCCTTCCTGGGCCTCTTCGCCCTGGATGGGCTGCTCTTCCGCACGCCGTTTTATCCGTCGATTCTGCAGATGGACTCTTCCACCGGAGTCTTCGAGCTGACCCTGCGGCGGGAACAGCAGGCGCAGACACGGAACGGCGACAACCTGGTGGTCACTCTGGGCGATTCGCGCTTTGCGTATTTGCCGCGCCTGGCGAACCAAGTGACAGCGCAAACCGGATATGTTTTCCGGCACGCCGGCGTGGCGGGCACGGACGTCCGATCATGGTACTACATGCTGCGCGATCTGGACCCGGCCGCCCGGCGGTATCGCGCCGTTGTGTTCGGGGTGACGGATTACGACGACGAAGACGAGTTCTTCACCCCCGATGACGACATCCGCGCGCTGCATTACGCCATCGCGCGGTTGCGCTGGAGCGATGTGCTCGGGTTCGCTCTGTCGTTCCACAGCCTGGGATGCCAATGGGAAGCGTTGCGGGGGGCTTCCTTGAAGGGAATTGTCTATCAGAGCGATGTGCTGGCTTTTCTCTCGAAGCCGGCCGAGCGCATTCGGCGCGCGCGGATCGAGCACCGCGACTACGAGAAATGGACCTACGGCTACCTGGAGACTCCCCGGAGCATGGCGGGGCTCCAGATCGACTGGTCCGCGTGGAAGGTGACGTTCCCCCCGGGGCTCGACCAGGACCAGCGGGACACGGTCAACAACACCCTGATGAGCCGGCCCGCGCCGCAGACCGGACGCCTGGCTGCCTTCCGCCGCGCCTGGTATGGCCGGATTCTCGACCGTTACCGCGGCTCCCGAACGAAGATCGTCTTTGTGCGGCTGCCGCGCGGCCCCATTCCCCGCCCCGACGGCCTGGTGCGGAAGAAGAGCGCCACCATCCGCGAGTTTGCGTCTCTGCCCAACGTTCTGCTGTGCGGCGAACATGCCTTCGATTCGCTGGAACACCCCGAAATGTTCCGCGACGGAATGCACTTGAATCAGGCCGGCGTCGCGCGGTTCTCACCGATGCTGGCGGAAGATATCAGCCGGATGCTCGGCTCGGCGGCGCGGTAGCCATGCTCTTCAACACTACTCGGTTCTTCATCTTCCTTCCCGTCGTGCTGGCGCTCTTCTACACCAGCCCGCGACAGTTTCGGAGATACATCCTGCTGGCGGCCAGCTATTTCTTCTACGCGTGCTGGAATCCCAGGTTCATCGCGCTCCTGCTGACTCTGACGGCCATCGACTACACCGCCGCCATCTGGCTGGAGAAGGTAGCGCCAGGCCCCCGGAAAAAGGCGCTTCTGATTTTGAGTCTGTCGGCGAACCTGGGATTTCTCGGTTTCTTCAAATACTATAATTTCCTGGCGGGCAACCTGGCGCTGTTGCTGGGGAAGCCACCCCACTCGTTCTTCCTGGACATCGTTCTTCCCTTGGGCATCAGCTTTCACACGTTCCAAAGCATGTCCTACGTGGTGGACGTGTATCGCGGCGAGCAAAAGGCCGTGCGCAGCCCGATCGACTACGCGCTGTTCATCTGCTTTTTCCCGCAACTGGTGGCGGGACCGATTGTCAGGGCGCACACGTTCTTCCGGGACCTTTTCAATTGGCGGCAGCCCTCGGCCGATGACGTTTCGACCGGCATCTTCCTGCTGACGCTGGGCTTGACCAAGAAGATGGCGTTCGCCGACCAGTTCGCCAAGGTCGCCAACCGATATTTCAGCGATGTCGCCGGCAACCCGGGGATGGTCACCGCCTGGAGCGGCGTGTTGGCCTTCGGGCTGCAGATCTACTTCGATTTCTCGGGCTACACGGACATGGCGATCGGGATGGCGAAGCTGCTCGGATTCCATTTTCCGGTGAACTTTCGCCGTCCCTATCTGGCGTCGAGCATCACGGATTTCTGGCGCCGCTGGCACATTTCGCTATCGAGCTGGCTGCGGGACTATCTATACATTCCGCTGGGCGGGAACCGGCATGGGCGGTGGATGACGTACCGCAACCTGGCGATCACCATGCTTCTTGGGGGCCTGTGGCACGGGGCAAGCTGGAATTTCGCGATCTGGGGCGGATATCACGGCGCGCTGCTCAGCGTCGAAAGGGTATTTCGCGGCGACCGGCCCATCCGCGACGAATGGTCCTGGCTCTACCCGGCGAAGGCCATTCTGACGTTCGCCCTGGTGCTGATCGGTTGGGTCTTCTTTCGCGCCGCCGATCTTCCCCAGAGCCTGCAAATCCTGGGTCAGATGTTCTCCCGCCCCGGAGGCCACACGCTTCTTCAGCACTGGCACGTGGGGCTGGCTCTGGTGGCGCTGGCCCTGGCGGCGGTGGAAGAGAAGTTCGATTGGTTCGAGCGGATCATCGAAGCGCCCGCCTGGGCGTACGCCTCGGCGCTGGCGGCGATGTTCCTGTGCCTGGAGGTTTTCGGCGTGATCGACGCCTCCATTCCGTTCATTTACTTCCAGTTCTAGGGGTCGGCACAACCAGTACGAAACTTTAGATAGAGCACCGGGTATTATTAGGTATGATTCTGGACGCCGATCTTTTGAAGGAGATCGCCAAGGCGCCGGTGAATAAGCGCGCCATCACCAACCACCGGGTCCTGAACGAAGCCTACGACTACCCCAGGCCCAGCTCCTTTTCGCGCGGCATGCGCATCGACTTGAACGGACTGGCCATCCTGTTGATCTCGGGAACGGCCAGCGTCGATGAGCATGGGCGGAGCATTCACATCGGCGATTTCCGCGCGCAAACCCGCCGCACGTTCCAGAACGTCACCGGCTTGCTCGAGGCCGGAGGTGCCACCTGGAAGGACGTGGTCCGGACTACCTGCTACCTGCGCGACATCGAGCGCGATTACGCCGCCTTCAACGAAGAGCGCACCGCCTTTTACGAGGAGCAGGAACTCGATCCACTGCCGGCTTCGACGGGGATTCAGGCCATTCTCTGCCGGCCAGAACTGCTGGTCGAAATCGAAGCTATCGCCATGTTCCGGACGGAACCGGACCCGGCGGGCGCACCATAAGAGACCCTAGCACCATGCGTGGGGCGGTAATCTGGCTCGCAGAGCTACGGGCGGCGTATCGCATATTGCCGCGTTCGCGCTCCCCGTGGATGCAGCCGGTAGACCTGGCAGCGCGGTCAGCGCAGAAAACCGGAAAACGTTCCGTCTGTCCCCGGGTTTTCGATGGCTATGGGGCGGATCGGAGAACCGGTGGCGCCACGGATCTTTAGCGGGGCGGCGATGAACAGGAACTCGTATACGCGCGCGGCGGATAGCTCCTCCAAGTTCAAGCATTCCATGATGTGGATGCCACTCTCTACCAGCAGGTGTACGTGCATCGGCATCGAAGGGTCTGGGACTTTCTCGAAGGCCACCGTGTCCGATCCGGCGGCGAAAATGCCTCGACCGCTCAGCCAGCGCCCACCCGCCAGGCCGGGTCCGGGGCCGCGCACTCCGGAAATGAACTTCCGGGGATCGTCCCAGTAGGTTGCCCAGCCGGTGCGCAGGAGGACTACGTCGCCAGGGCGGATCTCGACGTTCTGCGCTGCCGCGTCCAGATGCGCTGGCGTGATCTCGAAGTCTTCCGGAAGAATCGTGGGGCCCGCGACATCCAGCAGCACGCCACGCCGGAAAATCGGCGCGACGGTGTCGACCGAAAGCTTCTCAAGGCCACCGGCGTAGGATTGCACAAGCGCCGCCTCCTGGCCGCCGTGCAGCTTGCCGCCGCACGAAAAATGGCAGAGGGCATCGATGTGCGTGCCCACGTGGCCGCCTAGCGCGATCGACTCGGAGGCCGAGCTGTTGCCCGCCGGACCGGTGTAGTCGCCATGGCGCTTCACCAGGCTGAACAGGAACGGGGGATGCGTGGGATGGTGCGGCATCCCCGTGAAATATGGTTGTGCGAGATCGTAGACCATCAGAATGTGTAGTGCAGGCCGAACTGCACGATGCGCGGCGTGTAAAACATGAAGCTCACCACGCCGAAAGTGGTGGTGTTGATGTTCTGGTCGCCGGACCAGAACGTGGGGTGGTTCAGGGCGTTAAAGGCATCCATGAGCAGCTCCACCTTCTTGCGTTCGGTGATGTTGACGGTCTTCTTGAGCCGCATGTCGATATCAAAGGTCCATGGGCCGTCGAACATGCGGCGCTGCAAGCCGCCGAGGTTCCTCGCGCCCGGATTGAAGAAGACCTGGCCCTGGAAAGCCGGTTCGTCGTCCGTGTTCACTCCCGTTCCGTCGGTGGAATTGATGGCGGATTGGGAAATCATCATGGGGCCATTCCCGGTCATCTGGAACTTGACCACGCTGGCAAGTTGCGCGCCGGCGAGGAGAGTATCGCGCCAAGGGAAGAACCGGCAGCAGACCCAGCAGAAGCCACCCACAGGCGTATCGCATAATCCTATTGAACCTCAGAATTGGGTGCGCGACGTGGGGATGGAGTGCGGCTCGGGAAAATAAAAGGGCAAGCTAGTCAAGGGCTTTGCCCTTGGTATCCCTGGCAGGTGCTCGGGAGGCGTTCATCGCATAAACTTCCAGGTAGTGAGCTTGGAGGACAGCGATGAACGCCTTTTACCAACACC
>Ga0187877_1000385_pt1 | contig 57327 bp, 53 predicted proteins | sample June2016WEW_17_1_3_FD_132430 | JGI IMG/M metagenome (GOLD analysis project Ga0187877, IMG submission 132430) | Peatland microbial communities from SPRUCE experiment site at the Marcell Experimental Forest, Minnesota, USA - June2016WEW_17_100 | ecosystem: Environmental > Terrestrial > Soil >...
CAGCCTGCGGACCCGCTTTCCAGCGGGTCCAGCCGGCCGGAAGGCCGGCTTGCGGGCAGGATTGCCCGCCCCACAATCCATGCAGAATATCGATTTCACGAAAACTAAGTGGCATTGGGCACGAGTGCCTGCCGCGCCACGTCGGCGCTGCGAGTTTATTCTTGCGTGGTTCCTAAGCGCCTGCAAACACGTGGCCGCCTGTTGGAACAGTGCCGTAGACCTCGCCCAAAAAACGTGATTCCGTCTCCCACGCCGGTCCCGCCAGGAATACGGTGTCCTTTTCGCCCGAAGGCAGATAGCATGTGGATGTCCAAGGCACGCACGTCCGCCACGATCTTCGCCGGGCAAGCTTCCCTCAGCGAACCACCACTTCCAGCGCTTGCATGAATAGACTGATCGCCAGGCCGTTGTCCAGTCCGCTGGCGTGCAGGGGCTGCTGGTTGTGGAAGGGCAAGTAGGAGAGCCACAGGGACGGCGCCGGAACGGTCGGGGCGGGCTGGCTGGCCGGCAGGTTGGCGAGAATCGCGGGCGGGATGGTGAAGGTCCCCGACGCGCCCGCCGCGGCGCAGTAACACGCGCCCCAGGCGGCCGCGGACGGGTCGACGCTGGTCAAACCGATCAGGACCGCGCCTTCTTGCGATGGCGGCCGCCAGCGGAGGGTCACCCCGAGCCGCCGATCCACCGTGCCCATGCTGTCGCGGTTCTCCCACACGATGGGCTCCGGCGCCGGCAGCGACAGGGCGAACGGGCCGACGTCGGCACCGCCCGGTCCAGCGACCACCAGGTCGCCCGGCTCCAGAAACAGCGGACGGCCGCGGCCGGGGCCTCCGCCGCGTTGCTCGCCGAAGGGCCGCTTGTAGATGCCGGGAGTGCCCGGAAGCGGCGAAATCGGCAGCAGCCAATTGCCGTGGGCCACGGTGATGCGCGGGCCGGCATCGCGGCCGGTGGCATGCACGGACGACAGCAGGGCATCCCCGGGCGAGAAGGACGGCTGTGGCCCGGAGGCCATGGCGCCGGTATAAGCAGTACAGGTCCCGAGAGGTGGAATCAACAAGACTTGACTCAGCGTCGGTTCCTGGTCTTCGTGCGAGACAAACACAGCCGCGCCTTCGTCGGTGGTCGAGTCCGGCGCTCTTACCGTTCGCGAGATTACGACCACCCCCGCGGTACGGCCGGACCAGGTCGCTACTGGCAGAATGGGTGGAGGCTCGCAAGGTGCGCCGCCGGCATGGATCGACAGCGTGACCGTGTTGCTCGGGGCCGCGTCCGGCTGTCGGACCTGAAGCGGAACGTAACAGCCGGCCGGGCTGTCCGGCGGAAGTCGGAACACGATCTCGTCGCCTTCACCCGCCGTCCCGCGCCGCACCGCCACCACGGCGGCGCGCCGCAGGCCGACCCAAACCTCCGGGCGCGATGCGCCCATCCCCGTTCCCGAAAGAACCACCACCTTCCCGGGCCGCGCGGAATGACGCAGGCTGTTGGCCGATCACGAACCATCGGAGGCCTGGTTGTCCACGCGGCCCGGGCCCCAGCCCTCCTGGTTGCGGCTGAAGATTCCGAAACCGGCGGACACCACCTTCAGGGCGTACGGCGCGCTCGCCACGCCGTTCACCGTCACGGTCAGCAAAACATCGCCCAGGGGCGCGCCCGCCGGCAGCCGTCCTTCGATGCGCCGCGGCGAGACCGCCAGCAATGGCACGCGGAACGAGGCGCCCCGCGCGGATACCGTCACCGAGGTTGTCTGCGCGCTGGTCCCCAGGCGGATTCCGGCGATGTCGAAGAGCGCGCCGCGGGCGATCGGTCCGCCGGGGAGCACGGAGGGCATGCGGCTGGTGGCGTTGACCACGCCGCCGGTGCGGATCGCCGGCGGCTGCGCCCACAGCGCGGCCGCCGCCAGGAAAAAGATCGCGCGCGCGCGCATTCCTACTTGATGGTGACGTGGCCGGGGTTGGCGGCTTGGCCGTCCACCGTGATCTGAATCGTCACGTCACCCTTCCCCGCCAGGCTTTGCGGCAGCAGCACATCGATCTGGTCGAGTCCAACGTACTGTGGTTGCGCGCCGGCGTAGGCAACGGGCAGGCTGATGCCCCGGGCGGTGACGGTGACGCTATTCGATGCGGCGCTGTGACCGCGCAGGCCGGTGGCGAACAACTCCAGGTACACCTGGTCGGTGGCCGGGCTGAGGTCGATGGGAACGGGAACCAGCCCGCCGCTCGAAGTGACCGTGTAGTTGTTCTCTATGGATTGCGAGTTGTCGGCGTGGACGCGAAGCACGTCGCCAGCCACCAGATTGGTTCCCGAGTACAGGAACAGCCCCGGCCCGTTGGCTGCGATAGTGACCGAGCCGCTGGCGACGGCCGCGCTGCCTACGGAGACGGTGACGGTGGCCGGTCCCAGGGCGGTACCGTTCGGGACGAGGTAATTCAACTGCGTAGGCGAAACATAGGACAGCGGCGCCAATCGCTGGACACCCAAAGCGTCGGTAACCGTAACCGAGGTCCCGCCGAAACTCGTTGGCAACGGAAGCCCCGACTGTGTCACCGTAGCCAAGCCGGTGCCGAACGCAGTAGCCCACGAATTGGGAGCCATTGAACCGGACAGAAAGCTGGCGCCATTCACGTTGGTGATCGGCGCCGTGGAGATGTTCAGGAAGACCGCAACGGCGCTGCCGAACCCGCCGAGGCCGATGACGAGGTCCGGCTTACCGTCGCCGTTCAGATCCGCTACTTGCAGGGTGATGGGAGAAACGCTGGCCGCCAGGTGCACGTCCGGCTGGAATGTGCCGTCGCCGTTGCCGAACATGAATGTGGTATCGGTTTCTCCGCAGCAGTGCGCGATCGCTAGATCCGGCTTGCCATCGCCGTTGAGATCGGCCACCGCAATCCAGGCCGGCCCATAGTCCGTGCTAAACGAGGCCGTTGAGCCAAACGTCCCGTTCCCTTTGCCCAGAAGGACGTCTACGTTATAAGTGAAGCTAGGCGCTGTGGTAGCCACAATCAGGTCCGGAGCGCCATCGCCATTGACGTCCGCGGCCGTGATGAAATTGGGATTGATTCCAGCGGGGTAGTTTACCGGGTTTTGAAAGCTGCCGTTCCCCAGGCCAAGAAACACCTGCACGCCGCCGTTGTCGGGGCCGTAGCCGTAGCCCGTGGAGCCCTCAGTGGCCACGGCCAGGTCAACCTTGCCGTCCTTATTGAAGTCGCCCGCCACCAGCCAATGCGGTCCGGCGCCGAACCCGGGGAGGCTTCTAGCGGATTGGAAAGTGCCGTTGCCGTTGTTCAGCAGGATGCCGGTATTGGCGGCCAGCGAAGAGCCTTTACTTACGTCCATCCCGCAGGCTGCAATGTCGAGTTTGCCATCGCCGTTGAAATCGGCCACTGCGATTGAGGAAACCTCGCCACCGGTGGTGTACTGCACCGGCGTCTTGAACGTTCCATCGCCATTTCCCAGGAAGACGTAGACGCCATCTGCGCTGGCGGTTCCGACCACCAGGTCCTGTTTGCCGTCGCCGTTGAAATCGGCTGCAACCACCGAAACGGCCCGTGCCGCGCCGTTCGTAGACGGCATCGGGATGCGAACCGGGGTCCTGAAGCTGCCGCCGCCGCGCGACAGGAGGATCCAGACGTCTCCGGCAGCGACGGCCACGTCGGGCTTGCCGTCGCCATCGAAATCGGCCAGCACCAGAGCGAACAGAGTACCGACCCCGGAGCCCATCGGGTACACCGGCGGCCCCATGAGGGTGCCGTCGCCGCGGCCAAAGAATGCCATGACATAGGTGGAATACGCGTTTGGCGCCAGCACATCGGGATGGCCCGTGCCAATCACCACGTCGAGGTTGCCATCGCCATCCAGATCCATGGCGAAAAGGCCGGTGGGTTCGTACCCGGCTACGTAATCGTACTCGCTGGCGAACTTGCCCGTTCCATCCCCCAGAAGAATGGACACCGTGCCGCCGCTCGAGTCCGTGACCGCGAGATCGAGCTTGCCGTCCTTGTTGAAGTCGCCGGGAGCCAAGCCGGTGGGGCTAATGGACAGGGGGAGATTGCTGGCGGCGCGGAACGTGCCGTCGCCATTGCCGAGCAGCACCGAGAGATTCTTGCCGCCACCCACCACCAGGTCGGCTCGTCCGTCTCCGTTGAAGTCCCCGACTGCGATGGAGGTAGCCCCCGCCGTCGCCGGGTAATTCACGGGAGCGGCGAAGGTCCCATCCCCGCGGCCCAGTAGAATCGAGACGTCGCCCGATCCCGAGTTGACAATCGCCAGATCCAGGTTGTGATCGTTATTGAAATCGTACGCCAGCGCGGCAGCCGGGTTGGTGTGTCCCGTGTAACGCACCGCCGCTTGGAGTGTGCCGTCGCCTTTGCCGAGGAAGACCGAGACGGAACCCGGGTCGGAACCGGAATCGGGACCCCTGCTGACCACCACGACATCCTTCTTGCCATCGCGGTTCAGGTCTGCCACCAGCAGACCCACCGGGTTCGTTGGAACGGGATAGTAAGTGGGGGACTGCGGGCTGCCGTCGGAGTTGAGAAACCCCACCAGCAGGCTATCGACGGCCGGCGCCTGGGGATAATGGGTGCCGCCCGAGACAACGGCCAGCCCCACCGGCGTGCCGTTGCCGAGGAAATCGGAGGCAACCATAACCTGCGACGCCGCCCCCGGTTGATCCGCCAGCGGAATCCATCCCGGCGGCGTCTTGAACGTACGCGCGCCCGCCCCCGAGCAGTTCACAAAAGCCGATTGGTAATTGGCGATGGAATCGAGCTTCTTGTATGTAGACTGGAGAGAATAGCGTTGCCGGGTGAACGACCCATCCGGCTGACGTTGAAGGCCGGCAGCGCTGCCGGGATAGTTGCTACGGTCAAACACCGTGACCGAGCTGCCCTGCAGGAAATTCGGTGACGGACAGGTTTGAGCGTGAACCGCGGAAGCAGAGAGTCCGGCAGCGACCAGCCAGAGCATTCGTTTCATAGCAACCTCCGGGATCTAAACTAGAGCCTTTTCACCGATTATTCAAGACGGCGGCATCTGAACCCGGCCAGGGCGCGTGATAACCTTCCATTTCGTGCGACAGGACGCATTTGCCGATGATGGCCCGTAGGCAGAGGCTCTCGTGGATATCGTGCAAGATCGCGTGGCGCGATCTGCGTTCCGGACGCAGGCATTTTGTGGTGGCCATGGCATCCCTGGCCGTGGGGGTAGCGGCCATGAATGCATCGCGTGCGCTCAGCAGCGAGTTCTCCCGCCGCCTCAACGGCGACATGCGCCATTGGATCGCCGCCGACGCCGCCGTCACGCTGCGCCAGCCGCCTTCCGAAGAACAACGCGGCGCCATGGTCGAACTGGCCCGCCAGGGCATCGAAGAGAGCGACTCGCTGGAAACCCACAGCACGATCTCCTCGGATCAGGCGGCGGATCCGGTGGTGGTCTCTGTGCGCAGCGTGGATGCCCGGCGCTATCCGTGGTACGGCACGGTGGAACTGGAGCCGAACCGGCCGCTGCGCGAGGCGCTGGAACCGGACACGGCGGTTGTCTCCCGTATCCTTGCCGAGCGCCTGGCGGTGGCGCCCGGTGACCGGGTGCTTCTCAACGGCGTGGCTTTCCGCATCGCCGCCGTTCTCCTGGCCGAGCCGGATCGCCTGGCGGCGGCGCCCAACCCGTATCCCCGGGTGATGCTTTCCGACGCCGCTTTTGTACGCACGCGGATCGCCCGCCTGGGCAACGCCATCGTCTTTCGGCTGCTCTTTCGGGTTGGCGCCGGCAGCGACACCGGACAGCTCAAGGCCAGGCTGCAACAGCTCTTCCCGGACGGCCAGATTGTCGACTATCGCGACCACGGCGACCGGCGAGTGGCGGCGGCGCTGGATGCCACCCTCACCTATCTCGGCCTGGCCGCGTGGGCCGCCCTGGCGCTCGGTTCGCTGGGTGTCGCCATGGTGACCTACCTGCACATGGAGCAGCGCCTGGACACGGTGGCCATCATGAAAGCGCTGGGTGGCCGATGGCGCCAGATCCTGTGGATCTACCTGCTGGAAATCACTTGCCTGTCGCTCGCAGGGTGCGTCCTGGGCGCCGCCCTGGCGGTTCCCCTGGAGCGCGTCTTCCCGCTCATCTTCGCCGACCAGTTGCCCTTTCCCCTGGCACTCCCGTGGCGCTGGACGGAAGCCGCCGAGGCCGTCGGCCTGGGTCTCCTCTCTTCCCTGGTGGCTACCGCCATGCCGCTGGTTGCGGTGCGCACCGCGCCGCCCCTGCTGGTGCTCCGCCGGTACGTAGAACCGTCGCCTGGGCGGCGGCAAATCGGGCGTATGGTTGGGATGGCGTCTCTGCTGGGGATGCTGGGGCTGGCGCTATGGATGGTCCACTCGTGGAAGGCTGGCGCCGCGTTCCTGTTCGGCCTGGCCGCCGGCGGGCTGATTCTGCTGGGCACCGGCCGCGCGCTGCTGCGCCGCCCGGCGCCGGCGGATCGCCGGCGTCGGCAGTCTGAGCCGGCCGGGACGCCGGGCCGATACCCGATTCCTGGCGCTCGCCGTAGGGATTATGGTCGTCACCGCCTCCTGGCTCGGGCCGGCGGCCGTGGTTCGCGCCATCCAACAATCGCTCCCCTTACCGGGTGCCGATCGGTTTGTCTTCGGCCTCGGACCAGGCCAGACCGCCCCGCTGATGGAACTCCTGGCGGGCGATCCGGACGTGGTGCAGCCGGTGAAACTGCTGCCCCTGGTCGTCCTGCGCCTGTCCAAGGTCGCCGGTGTTCCGGTGCCCGCCACCACCCCCGGGCGCTGGGTGGCTGCCTGCTACAACCTTGCGCCTTCCGGACCTCTTTCGGCGGGGCGTTGGTGGCAGCCCAGCGGCGCGCAACCGGAAACCGTGGTGTCGGAGTCGCTGGCTGGCATGATGGGCGCGAAGGTGGGCCAGACGCTGGAGTTCTTCTCCAACGGCAGGGCCCTTCCGGCGCGCATCGTGGGCCTTCGCCGCCTGGACGCTGTCGACGAAGTGATGGCCGGGCTGGTTTTTCCGTGCACTGCATTCGCCGGACTAAGCGTCTTTTACGAGGCCGGAATCTCGGTGAAGACCGCGCGCGCGGAGGCGGTCCGGCGACTGCTTGCCGCCAGCTTTCCCAGCGTCCCGGTGATTGACCGGCGGGAAATCACGGCGGCCATTCAATCGGTAGCCCACGACGCGCGGTGGATTCTGCGTGCCGTCGCCCTGCTGATTCTGCTGGCGGGAACTGCCGTCCTGATCCTCATGGTGCTGGCAGAGGAGAAGACCCGGACCCGCGAGATCGCCATCCTCAAGGCCCTGGGCGCCCGGCCCGCTCAGGTCAGAAACGCGCTCCTGGCCGAGTTTGCCTGGCTGGGCGCGCTGGCGGGCGCCAGCGGCGGCTTGATGGGGAGCGCGTTCGCCACCCTGCTGCTCTCGGTGGCGTTTCGCAAGGCGTCGGCGGCGTGGGACGCGAGGGTGCTTGCGGGCGCCGTTCTGCTGGGCATTCTGACCGCGGTCGGGACCGGGTGGACGTCGAGCGCCCGCATGGTCCGCCAGAAGCCGCTCGCCATTCTGCGCGACGAATAGCCATAATAGGAACTTGATTCAGGTCCGCGCCCTCACCAAGTCCCTCGATACCCGCACCCGCCGTGTGGACATCCTGAGAGGCATCGACCTGGATATCCCCAGCGGCCAATTTGCGGCCATCATGGGACCCTCCGGCAGCGGGAAGACCACGCTGCTCGGTTTGCTGGCGGCCTGGACTCGCCGACCAGCGGCCGGGTCCTGCTGGACGGAGAGGACATCACCAAGCTCTCCGAAGACCGGATGGCCGTGCTGCGTGGCCGCAAAATCGGTTTCGTCTATCAGTCGTATCACCTCATCCCGACCCTGACGGCGGAAGAGAACGTGCTGCTTCCCATGGAGCTGGCCGGCGAAGAACCGGGCGATGCGGCCCGTGCCCGCGACCTGCTGGGTCGAGTGGGCCTCGAGGACCGCCGCGGCCACTACCCCGTGGAGCTTTCCGGCGGCGAGCAGCAGCGCGTCGCGCTGGCGCGTGCGTTCGCACGCCGGCCGTCCATCCTGCTGGCCGACGAGCCGACCGGCAATCTGGACAGCGTCAGCGGCCAGATGGTGCTCGATCTGCTGCTCGAGCTCAACCGCGAACACGGCGCCACCCTGGTGTTGGTTACGCACGAGCCATCGGTGGCCCAATGCGCCGGCCGCCGCGTCCTGCTGCGCGACGGTCTCATCGTCACCGAATGAGCTGGTCCTCGTGCGGGATATCGATCCCCTCCTCAATCCCCCTGCTTCACCGTCACCGTCGCCTCCCCCGCCTTCAGCACCAAGCCAGCAGCCGTTCGCCACGATCGCCAACGAGCGTCTCGCGCTATTGCAAAAGCATGACTGGTCTGCTTGAGAGCGCGCTTCGGCGTGTGGAGTCTCTCTCGCCGGAGGAGCAGGACGCGATCGCATCCCAGATCATGGAAACTCTGGACGATGAGGAAGCGTGGGGGTGCAACTTCCGCGAAAGGCCGGCTCTATTGCGGTCCCTGGGCCGCGAGGCTCTTGAGGAACACCGGCGGGGCGAGACGCGCCCGCTGGACGAACTGATTGGATGAGGTCGTTCGCGTCGCGACGCCTTCGCGAGGCGTATGGCAATCTCCCGGATCAGGTGCGATTGCAATACTCCCCCGCACTGCTGCGCTACTTGCTGAAAAATGGATGTCCGGCTACCGGAGGATTGGGCGTTTCGCCCCTTGTCTTGCGGACAGTCACATCCTCGAACAGCAGCGAGGGTACCGCCAGGCTGAGCGCGAGCGAACCATTGTCCACTGCCGAGGATGTCGGAAGCGCCGACCGCGGACGGTACTGCACAGTGATAATGTTCTGGTCCTTGGACGCCGCCACAATGTCCTTGAATGCAGCCGCGTTTAGTCCGGAGAATTGCACTCCCCGAATCAGTTCCTCGCGGCCATCCGGAAACACTTTGTAGGCCATCACCGGAGACGTGGCGTTCCGCATGCGGCGCACCAAAATCCCGAATTCCTTGTTGCGTTGTTTCAGCAGGTCCAGAAACTTCGCGCGGAGTTCGGCCGCGGTCAGGCCGTTGTCCGCCGTGACGAGAATGTTGGACGGAGAAGCCTGGCCCAAATGGCGGCTGCCGCTGCTGTGCGCGATACCACGCACCGGATCGCGCGTGGTCAGCAGCGTCTTCAGGATGCCCTTTTCCACCAGCCTGGTTTCGCGGGCCGGAATTCCCTCGTCATCCATCTTGCAGAAGCCACCCAACTTGACTCCGCCAAATTCGGCCAGCGTGGGGTTGTCGGTGACGCTGAGAAAATCCGGCAGCACACGAGCGCCGATCTTATCGACAAACGGATTATCGAGTTGGCTGGCCATCTGTTGGTAGCCGGGAAAATCCGAGAGAAAGCGGCGCGTGCCCAGTAAGTTGGGCAGGAATTCCAAGCGGAACATTTGTGCGGCGGCATCGGATTCCAGCAGCACGGGACCGTTGTAATTCTCCAGGGTGGAAGCGGCGCGCAGATCTTTCAGGCGCCCGGCCAGGGCGCGCACGCGGCCCGCCAGGTCTTGCTCGGAGGGCAAGTCGGCCAGAGACCGGCCGTGCAACCATCCGAAATCGTCCAACGGCGTACCGTCCGCGGCCTGCGTGGCGGCGTGCGCGTTGAACGTCACACTGGGTCGGCGGCGCGTGTACGACGTCCCATCGCTATTGACGTAGCGGGTGTAGATATTACCTGCGGTCAGGCTGACGCCGGACGTGTTTACATCGGGCATCTGCCGGAACAAGCCCGACAGGTTGCGCGCCAGCACCTCCCATTTCGCGCGGTCAACATGGACGGGAGGCGCGTCTTCGGCGGTGGTGGCCGGACTTTCCGTGGTGAAGTCGGGAGGTTCGTCGACGCGGCTCTTGTTTTGCAGGACCGATCGTTTCTTCGAGAGGTCCTCCAAGGCCTTCTTATAGGTGGCGTCGGTTGCCAGCCAGATCTGCCGTCTGAGTTCCTTATAGTCGTCCTCTACCGTAAGCTGCGCCGAGCCGTTGTACACCTGTGTCATGCTCGACATGTTGTAGTTCGGAGAGAAGAAGTTGGTGTTATCCAACTGGGGGCTGCCCACCCGCACCTCGATGCCGATCATACGGGAGCGGCCCTCCGAGCTTTGCACCAAAGCTCCGAAACTGGCGGAGACGTTAACGCTCTCGTTGTCCATTACGCGATAGGAGATGAAATAGGGTTTCTCCAGGTTTTCCAATTGAAGCTGTTTGATGGAACGATCCAGTTCGTCGCGCATGGCCTTCATGACCACGTCGTCCTGCGCGCCGAGCGGGCACGCAGCGGCGAGAACGCACCAGGCAAGCGATGGAATCGCAATCCGCATGTCAATTGCTCCCTTCAAAAGGCGCAGGCAGAACGGGAGGCCGCTCCTGCGATTTCTGCTTTCTCTGCACTTCGATTTGCGAAACGAAGATTCCGGGAGAGACGGCGGAAACCGGGACACCTCCCGACTCCGCCCCGCAAGTGCCGTTGAACACGGCCACGTTTTTGTCCGCGGCCACGATCTTGCTGAACGCAGTCAACGGCGTACCGATCAGATCCACGCCGCGCACCAACTCTTCGCGCCCGCTGGGATAAATGCGATAGACCATCAAAGGCAGCACGTTGAAGGCGTTGGGGATGGTACGGCCGGTGAGGGTGAAACCGCCCTGGATATCGTCGAAATAGAGACCGAACGGCAAACCCTGCTTCTGGACTTCCTCGATCAGCAACTTCTTCAAATCGGGCCGCACGGCTTCAGGCGCGACCTCCACAATCAGGTTGGATTGCCGCGCCACGGGGTTCAGCCCCACCTGCTTGCGGCCGTGGCCGTTCGACTTGGGAAAACCCTCGATAGGCGTACGCGACATCAGGAAGGTCTTAAGAATGCCGTCTTCCACCACCGCGACACGCTGCGCCTTCACGCCCTGGTTGTCGAAAAGATAATGGCCCATGAGGTCCGTGTTGGCCAAACGCCGCACCGTGGGGTCGAAATAGACCGAGAATCCCTTGGACAGCACCGGCTCACCGATCTTCTTCTTGAAGGTTTGCGCCTCATTCTCGAGCTTCTGCCGATGTCCTTCCACGCGGTGTCCGAACACTTCGTGAAAGAACACGCCGCTGGCGCGGCCGGAGAGCACCGCCGGTCCGGTATAGGGATCCACCATCGGAGCCACACGCAAAGCCTCCAGATCCCCGACTATTTTGTCCACCGCCTTCAGCACAGTGGCGTCATCCGGCAGGTCTTTTTCCGTGAAACCGAAAAACGTTTCGTAGCGAGGCAATTCCGACCCATCGTCGGCCTTGGTGTAAGCAACCACAAAAAGTTGATAAGCGGGCTCCGAGGTTTGGATGCGGGCGCCCTCGCTATTCACGAACCATCGAGTCTGGGCCGTGGCGACGAACGCCGCCATCGCCTGATAGATGTTGGTATATTTTGCGAACGGCGCGCTATATTTGCGGATCTTCTCTTCCCACGCTTTGCGGTCTACCTGGACATCAACCGCAGGTTCACTATATTGCTGCGGCTCTTCGTGCGAAAAATCGGTGGACTTGTCCTCTTGCGCCACTTTCACCTGCACGTTGGTCTTGACCTTGGTGAATTGTTCCAACGCGCGCTTGTAGCGTTCGTCGGTGTGATACCACAGAACGCCCCGTATGGCATCGGGATCGTTTTCGATCGGCACCTCAATATTCGAGAGGCCGGCGTATGGCGAGACTGGCATGCCGCCGCGGATCTCGCGCGTATTATCCATGTCATAGCTGCCCACGCGCAGATCGATATCGAGCTGGCGCCGCCGGTTCTCGAAGCTGTTCGTAATCTTACCGAAAGCCCCATAGACGCCGATATTATGGCTCTCGGTGACTTCATAACTGAGAAAGTAGGGTGGTACCGGCTGGGTCTTGAGCTTTTCCATGGACCGGTCCAGTTCGGCTTTCATGGCCTGAAGCACCGGGGACGAAGACTGCTGGGCGGCAGCCGGTCCGATCGCTAAAGCCAAGAACAGCGAACAGAACGCCATCAGCCGATGGCGCGTCGAAGCGCGGTTGTGAACCGCGAAGGATCGTCGCATATTCGGATCTCCTGATCTTGTCCAAGTATACTTGGAACACCTCCGGAATGCGGTGCGCGAGCGTGAAATGCCTGACGGCGGGAAAAGCAATATGATTGCCGCGGCTGCAACCCGATCCCCTCCTCCAAGCCCCCTATCTCACCGTGACCACCACCTCGCCCGCCTTCAGCCCCGCCGCCGACGCCCGAACCGTGATCGTCCCCCCCGCCGCCCCGGCCCGGACGATCGCCAGCACCCTGCCCTGCCATGCCTTCCGGCCGCTCGCCTGGACGGGGCTTATGTCGGCTGGGTCGCCGGAGTCCATGGCCGCCAGTTCGCCGGCGCCGGTCGCTTGTACCTCAATCGTCGAATCGGCCCCGTACACCCGCCGGCCGTCCACGTCCACCACCCGGATCTCCACGTTCGCCAGATCGCTCCCATTCGCCTGGAGCACGAGTTTGTCGGCCGCCAGCTCCACGCGCTGCGGCGCGCCGGCGGTGGCCAGTTCGTACCGCGCGGCTTCCTTCCCGCCGCGCTTGCCAATCGCCCGCACCACGCCCGCTTCGTTGGGGACCTCCCAGCGCAACACGGGCTCAAGCCGGTCCGCCACCGGTTTCTCGCCCAGTGAGCGGCCGTTGAGAATCAACTCCGCGGAGTCGCAATTCGTGTACACCTCCACCGGAATGGTCTTGCGCCCGTCTCCGCTCCAGTTCCAGTGTTCAACCGTCCCTCCTCTACCCGGCCCCGGAACCTGGGCGGCCGCATACACCATCGACCGATCGCTCCACAGAGCCTCGCGCAGGTACGCGAGCGGCTTCCGGAAGCCGCAGTAGTCCAGCAACCCGGCGGTGCTGCCGCGATGCGGATACCGCGGCGATTCTCCCAGATAATCGACCCCCGTCCACAGGAACTGTCCCGCCACGTAGTCGTTGGCGGCCACCGCGCGCCAGGCCGCCAGCGAGTGCGAGTTCTCGCTGCCCAAAATGACACGCTCCGGATAGGTCGCGTGGTCCCGCGCGTAGTATTGCTCCAGGTAGTTGTAGCCGGCCACATCCAGCAGGTCGGCCAGCCCCGTGGCGTTCGAGGCCAGCGTGTCGGCCAGCGCCTGGGTCACGGGGCGCGTGCCATCCAGGCGTTTGACGGCCGCGATGAGCCGGCGCGCCACCAGCGGCAGCTCGTTGGCGGATAGCATGCCGGGCTTCAACCCGTCGCGCCCCAGCGGGTGGCCGAACGGATCGCCCGGATAATCGATTTCGTTCCCGATGCTCCACATCACAATCGACGCATGGCTCCGGTCGCGCAGCACCATGTCTTCGATATCGCGAATGCCCCATTCCTCGAACACTTCGTGGTAACCGCGCGTGCCCGGAACGCCCACGTTCCATCCCTCGATCCACTTCTTCTTGCCGGCCGTCCACTCATCGAAAGCCTCGTCCATCACCAGCAGCCCCAGCCGGTCGCACAGGTCGTACAGCTCCGGCGCCATGGGGTTGTGCGAACACCGTATGGCATTGACGCCGATCTCTTTCAGCGCCTTCAGCCGACGTTCCAGCGCCGCTTCGGAAAAGGCCGCGCCCAGCGCCCCCAGGTCGTGATGCAGGCACACGCCCTTCAGCTTCTCCGGCTTCCCGTTCAGAAAGAAACCGTGGTTGGCGTCGAAGCGAATCGTGCGGATGCCGAACGGCGTCCGGTATTCGTCCACCTGCGTCCCGCCCGCGAACACCCGCGTGACGGCGGTATAAAGGTACGGATCTTCCGTGGACCACAGCCTCGGTTTCGCGACGGTGCCCTGCTGCGCGAACGTGTGAACCGCGCCAGGGGCCACCGCCGCCTCGGTCCCCACGCTCGCCACCTCGCGCCCGCTCGCATCCTCGATGGCGGTCACCAGCCGGACTTGCGCCGCGCCCTTCGACTCGTTGGCCACGCTGGTCTCCGCCGTTACCAAAGCGTCCGCCTCCCGCACCATGGGAGTGTAGACATAAGTTCCCCACCGGACCACGTGTACGGCTTCGGTGACCGTGAGCCACACATGCCGGTATATGCCCGACCCCGTGTAGAAGCGCGAATCCGCCGCGGCGCTGTGATCCACGCGCACCGCCACCAGGTTCGCCCTCGCTCCGAAATTCACGTACGGCGTCAGATCGTACTCGAAAGACGCGTAGCCCGAGGGCCGGTGTCCCAGTTTACTCCCATTGATCCACACGTCGCTGTCGCGGTAGACGCCGTCGAACCCGATGAAGATCTTGCGGCTGCTCAGCGCTTCGGCCAGCCGGAAGCTCTTCCGGTACCATCCGATTCCGCCGGGCAGATACCCGGTTCCACTGGCATTGGCGCTGTTGTGTGGCCCTTCGATCGACCAATCGTGCGGCAGATTCAGTTTTCGCCAGCCGCTGTCGTCCAGCCCCGGCTGCTCGCCGCCGCGTGCCTCGCCCAAGTGGAAGCTCCACCCGTCATCGAAGTTTCGCCGTTCCCGCACCGGCTCGGCCGACCAGCCCCGCAGCGCGGCGGTCAACGCGGCAATCACCAGCAGTGTTATTCGCTTCACCTCCGAATTATCCGTCAACGGGTGCAGCCTGGTACAGCCTGGTACAGCCTGGTGGGGCAGGCGGTGCCGCCTGCCAACCGGATATGATATAACCGGGGCGAATACTCGAATTCGTTCTCCGGGAGGTTCCCATGCAGCGAACCATTTCATTCACGCTCAACGGCAAGCCGGCGCGCGTGACCACCGATGACGAGCGCATGTTGTTGTGGGTGCTGCGCTCGGATCTCGGCCTCACCGGCGCCAAGTTCGGTTGCGGCGAGGGCCTGTGCGGCGCTTGCACCGTCGTCGTGGACCAGCAGGCCGTCAGGTCCTGCTCCGTCCCCGTCAAGGACATTGCCGGCAAGCGCGTCGTCACCATCGAGGGTCTGGGCAACGGGGACAAGCTTCACCCCATCCAGGAAGCCTTCCTGAAGCATCACGCGTTTCAGTGCGGCTACTGCACGTCGGGGATGCTCGTCAACGCCTACGCGCTGCTGCTCAAGACGCCCAAGCCCACGCGCGCCGAGATCCTCCAGCACATGGAGGATAACTTGTGCCGCTGCGGCGCGCACGTTCGCATCGTCGAGGCCATCCAGGAAGCCGCGGGCGCGGTGAAAGGAGGTGCGCTGTGAGACCCGACAATTCCAATCTGAGCCGCCGCGGTTTCTTCGCCGTGGCCGGCTCCGGCCTCTTCGTATTCTTCAGGGCTGACCTCGACGCCTTCCAGGAGCCGGCGCGGTTCCCCGGCCGCCAGGCCGGTCCCACCGACTTCAACGCCTACCTTCGCATCGGCGCCGATGGCCGCGTCACCTGTCTCGTTGGCAAGGTCGAACTGGGCCAGGGTTCCATGACCGCGCTGGCGCAACTCCTCGCCGAGGAGTTGGACGTCCCCTTCGATTCCGTGGACATGGTCATGGGCGACACCGACCGCTGCCCCTACGACATGGGCACCTTCGGCTCCATGTGCATCCGCATGTTAGGCCCCGTCGTGCGCGCGGCCGGAGCCGAGGCCAGGGCGGTCCTCATCCAAATGGCCGCCGAACAGTTCCACGCCCCGCCCGATCGTCTCCAGGCGAAGGCCGGCGTCATCACCGACCCCCTGGCGCCGGGCAAGCGCGTCACCTATGCGCAACTGGTTGAGGGCAAGCGCATCGAACGGCATATCGAGAAAGTGCCGGTGAAGCCCGTGGCGGCTTTCACTATCATCGGCAAATCGCCTCGCCGCAAGGATGCTCTCGAAAAGGTCACTGGCAAGGCCATGTACGCCGGCGACATCGCTCTTCCCGGGATGCTCCACGCGCGGATTCTCAGGCTCCCCGCGCACGGCGCAACCCTGAAAAGCGTTGACACGAGCGCCGCCGAGAAAGTGCCCGGCGCACGCGTGGTGCGGGATGGCGACCTGATTGCCGTGCTCCACGAGCGGCGCGACCTGGCCGAACAGGCGCTGGGCCTTATCAAGGCGCAATTCGACCGCCCGCGCACCGGCCTGGACGACAAGACCATCTTCGACCACCTGCTCAAAACTGCGCCGCAACCCCAGGTGGTGGGCCAAGGTGGAAGCATTGCGGAAGGCGAAAAACTCTCGACCGCCATCGTCGACGAGACCTATCTCAACAGCTACGTGGCGCACGCGTCCATGGAAACCCACTCCGCCATCGCCTCCGTCGAGAACGGCAAGGCCACCGTGTGGGCCAGCACACAGGCGCCCTTCTCCGTGAAGCCCGCGGTGGCGCAGGCCCTCGGCATCCAGCAGGAGAACGTGCATATCGTCACCCCATTCGTAGGCGGTGGCTTTGGCGGGAAGAGCGGAGCGCCGCAGGCCGTCGAAGCCGCGCGCCTGGCGAAGGCCGCCGGCAAACCGGTCCAAGTCGTGTGGGACCGCGCCGAGGAGTTCTTCTTCGATACCTTCCGCCCGGCCGCCGTGGTGAAGATCCGCTCCGGCCTGACCGCCGCCGGAAAGATCGCTTTCTGGGATGCCAAAGTCTACGCGGCCGGCGAGCGCGAGGCGACGCCCTTCTACGACATCCCCAACCATCACACCGTCGCGGCCGGCGGCTGGCAAGGCGGGAACCCTCCGGGCATGCACCCGTTCGGCATTGGTCCCTGGCGCGCGCCCTCGGCCAACACCAACACGTTCGCGCGCGAATCGCACATCGACATTCTGGCGGCCAAGGCCGGCGTGGACCCGCTCGAGTTCCGCCTCAGCCATCTCACCGACCCGCGCATGCGCCGCGCCCTCGAAACCGTCGCCAAACAGTTTGCCTGGAAGCCCGCAAAGACCCCCAGCGGACGCGGCGTCGGCGTCGCCTGCGGCATTTATTCGAACACCTACGTCGCCACCATGGCGGAGTTGGCCGTCGACAAGAGCAGCGGGAGCGTGCAGGTCAAGCGGGTGGTCACCGCGCTGGACGCGGGCCTCATCGTCAATCCCGACGGCTTGCGCCAGCAGATGGAGGGCTCCATCACCATGGGCCTGGGCTACTCCCTCACCGAGGAAGTGCGCTTCCAGGACGGCGAAGTGCTCGACCGCAACTTCGACAGCTACCAGCTCCCGCGTTTCTCATGGCTGCCCAAGATCGAGACCATCATCATCGATAACCCCGGCTTGCCCGCGCAGGGATGCGGCGAACCGCCCATCACCACCATGGGCGCGGTGGTCGCCAACGCCATCTACGACGCCGTAGGCGCGCGCCTCCTGCAACTGCCCATGACTCCCGCGCGCATCCTCGCGGCGCTCAAAAAGGGTTGAGGTCGCACGAAGTCGCCTTCCGCCAAGGGGGGTCATTCGTCCTTGGCGCTCCGGAAAGGGGCGGCGAAACGAGTCCTTCGCCGAAAGGCAGCCCGGTTCCTCTGTCTCTAGAGGGAGACAGCGGTGCACCTGATTCGACTATGGCCCCCAGCGCCAGCGATGTCAACAGAGCCGCTCGTGCCGCAACCCGCATAAGCGAGAGCCGCGTCAATGTCGGGATTTCTCAGAGATGGGTAGCTGGCAAGGATCTCCTGATGCGACGCGCCCGCGGCAACGTTATCCAGAATCACGGACACCATGACTCGCGTGCCTCGGATGCAAGCCTTGCCGTGGCAGATCGCCGGATTGACGCTGATGCGCTCTTGCCAATTCCCCATGACCTTCATTCTAACTCCTGGTACGCATTTCCGTTTTGAGGCCGGAAATCTGGCCCAATGTGATATCGTGGTGCACACACCATGAAATCCGCTCTACACTTGTGGGGCAGGCTGGCAGCCTGCGGCGGGTTGGCAACCCGCCTCTTCCTTCCCGTCGCTCTCCTCGCCCAGACTTCCGAATTCATCGCCGATCCCATGCCGACGGCCTCCTGCCATGCGTCCACCGTCGTCGAGACACGGCCCGGAGAACTGATGGCGGCGTGGTTCGGCGGCGCCGCCGAAGGCAGGCCGGACGTGGCCATCTGGGGCGCGCGCAGGCAGGGCGGCCGTTGGCAGGCTCCCGTGGAACTGGTGCGCGAGCCCAACATCGCCACCTACAATCCGGTGCTGTTCCGCTCGGCCGACGGCCTGTTATGGCTCTACTACAAGTTCGGGCCTTCTCCGCAGACCTGGACGGCGGGACGGCTCTTCAGCCGCGATGACGGGCGCACATGGTCGGCGCCGGAGCATCTGCCCGCCGGCCTGTACGGCCCCATCCGCGCTAAACCGCTGGTCTTGACCAACGGAGTGATCGTGAGCGGCACCTCCGTGGAAAGCTATAGCTCCTGGGCGGCCTGGGTGGAGCGCAGCACGGACAACGGAAAAACGTGGAAGCGCTACGGGCCCATCGCGCCGCCGCGGCCCTCCGGTTTGCCGCCCGGCCAGACGCACGGGATCATTCAGCCGGTCGTGGTCGAGATCCGCGGAAAACACCTGCGGTTCTACGCGCGGTCCACGCCCACCATCGCGCGCATTTGCGTGTCCGATTCCTATGATGCGGGCATTTCCTGGACCCCCGCGCGGCCGACCGATCTGCCCAATCCCAATTCCGGCATCGACGTGGTGCGGCTGAAAGACGGGCGTTTCGTGATGGTCTACAACCACACCACCGAGGGCCGCACGCCGCTCAACCTGGCGGTGAGCCGCGATGGCGAGCACTGGACCCAGTTTCATGCGCTTGAGACCGAGCCGGGCCAGTATTCGTACCCCGCCATGATTCAGGGCGCCGATGGCAGCCTCCACATCACCTACACGTGGCGCCGTCTGCACATCAAGTACGTGAACTGGCCGCTCCGGAACGTCCCGCAGTAGGTGGGGCAGGCGGTGCCGCCTGCCCTCGCACTACGCCAACGCCACCTTCAGCGTGACCGCATGCTCGCTGGGCTTCTCCTCGGGCATCTCGACCTTCAGACCGCCTTCCTCCTGCGTCCACTTCAGCTTGCCCTTGTGCCCCAGCAGCTCCACGTTGCGGATCTTGCCGACGTCCAGTTGTCCCTTGGTCGCCAGCGGCGCGACCACCGCTTCCTTCCCCGGCCAGCCCATCAGAAAAGCGTACAGCGTCTTGCCCTTGGTGGTGAAGCGGACGTCCTCCGCGGTAAGATCCTTGCGGCCGTTCTCGTTGAACCGCCCCGTGCCCTTCACCTTTGTGCCGGGGCCTTCGCCGAAGATCTTCCACGGGCGCGTGGCATAGATGCCTTCGCTGTTCACCGCCATCCACTTGGTGATCTCGGCGAGAATGGCCAATTCCCTGTCGTCCAGCTCGCCGCTCCCCGGCAGCGGGAAGTTCAGCAGCAGGTTGCCGTTCCGGCTCACGATATCCACCAGCATGTCGATCACCGTCTTGGGTGTCTTGTATTTAACGTCGCGCTGGTAGTGCCAGTTGCCGATGCACGTGTCGGTCTGCCAGGGGTTGGGCGCAATGGCGTCCGCCAGCCCGCGCTCGAAATCCAGCACGCACGTGCCTTCGGCGCAGTCCTCTTTCAGCTTGCTGTTGTAGACCGCTTCCACTTTGCCGCCATGCCGGCGGGCGCTGTCGTTGTACAGGTGCGCCAGAAGGTGGAGGCCGTATTCCTCGAACGGGAGCGCGCCGTCGGTGTACAGGATATCCGGCTGGTAGTTGTCCACCAGGTCCTTGATGCGGTCGAACCAGTGGCGCTTCCATGAGTCCGGTATGCCCTTGTCGTCCCACGAAAACTGGGCCGGATAATCTTTGGGCAGGTCGTGATAGAGGTCGAAGTTCTTGGGATCGTTGCCGTCGTACGGGACGCCGGCGTACTCGCCGGTCTTGTCGGAGTCGTGGCTCACCCCGAACCACTTGTAGCTGATCCACAGGTGCTCGCTCACGCCGAACTTCATTCTCCGTTTGAGCGCGGCCTTGCGGAACAGCCCCACGACGTCCTTCTTCGGACCCATGTTCACCGCGTTCCAGCGCGTATGCTTCGAGTTCCACATGTCGAAGTTGTCGTGGTGCACCCCCATGCTGAAGAAGTACTTCGCCCCGGCCTTCTGGTAGAGATCCATCAGGTGTTCGGGATCGAACTTCTCGCCCTTGAACGTGGGAATCACATCCTTGAACCCCACCTTGGACGGATGGCCGAAGTGCTCCAGGTGCCACTTGTAAGTGCGGTCGCCCTCGATGTACATCCTGCGGGCGTACCAATCGCCCTGCTCGGGCGCGGATTGCGGCCCCCAATGCGCCCAGATGCCGAACTTGGCGTCGCGGAACCACTCCGGGACGCGGTAAGCCTTAAGAGAGTCACGCGTGCCCACGAACGGGCCTTTCTGGATTTCGAGGCCGGCGGCCTGCTGCGCCACCGCGCGCCTGGCGGCGGGAATGGCGCCCGCCAATAGTCCCATTGCGCTTCGTCTGGTGATGTACATGATCCCTATCTTATTAAAAAAACCCGCGGACTGACGAATCTGTCCCAAGGCGCTCGCCTTTGGCGCCGCGCGGACAGATCCGTCTGTCCCCCGGTTTTTTTCCCGCGCCAAGCGGAGGGTTCTTTTCCCGCGCCAAGCGGAGGGTTCTTTTCCCCGCGCCAAGCGGAGGTTTTCCTACCGCAGCGTCTCCCTCAGCACCTTCTCGCTCTGCTTCGCGCGAAACTGCCGCAGCCGCTCCCTCAGTTCCGGACGGCTGTTGGCCAGAATGGCGACTGCCAGCAGCGCCGCGTTGCGCGCCCCGGCCCCGCCGATCCCCAGGGTGCCCACCGGAATCCCGGCCGGCATCTGCACCGTCGAGAGCAGCGAATCCAAACCCTTGAGCGCCGCGCCCTCCATGGGAACGCCCAGCACCGGAACCAGCGTATGCGCCGCGCACACGCCGGCCAGGTGCGCGGCTCCGCCCGCCGCCGCCAGAATCACCTCGATGCCGCGCGATTCCGCCTGCCCCGCGTACTCCGCCGTCTCGGCGGGCGTCCGGTGCGCCGAAAGCACCCGGCACTCGTGGGCAATCCCAAATTCCTTGAGCAGCTCGGCGGCCTGGCGCATGATCTTCCAGTCCGATTTGCTGCCCATAATCACCGCCACCAGTGGGTTAGCCGCCATACGCTACTTTCCGCCGCCTTCCGACCACGGCGGCACAATCCCGTTCATGCGTGCGTAAGCCACCAATTGCCCCATGTGCTCGTTGGCATGGATAATGATTCGGAGATACATGCCATCCACGGTGGCATCTCTGCCCTCGACCTTGACTCTGCGCTGGAGATCGGCGGGTTTGAGGCCCGCGCGAGCGCTCTTGACGGCATCCAGCGAGCGCTTCAGCCAGTTGACAACCTCCGCTTTCCCGGTCACAGTCTTTTCCATGTCCGGGGACGTGAGGTCGGCCGGCATTTTGGGGCCTGTAACACTCAGCAGGTAGAGGTTCGAAATCGCAATGTGCATCAGGACCTCGCTGGTGGATCGCACGCCAGGCCCCGGGCGCCACGCGAGCTTTTCAGCCGGGATGGCTTCGGCTAAAGCGATGAGTTGTCGCGAAACATGGCCCCATTCTCCGTCGTATCCTTGCCACTGTCCTTCCAGCGAATCTACCTGGGCGTGCAAAGTCAGCGCGCCCAGAACCAGTGCCAGTAATAGCGTCTTCATGCGGTGCCTCCTACTGCCCCAACTGAAAATCTATCGTAATCGTGGTCACCACCTCCACCGGCTGTCCATTCAGCAGCGTGGGCTGGTATTTCCACGTGCGCACGGCATCCAATGCGGCTTTGACCAGCCGGGCGTCCACATCCGTGCTGATGGCTTCCAGGTGGAGCAGTTCCCCGGTCTTGGAAATAATAGCCCGCATGACCACCGCGCCCTCAATGCCGAGCTGCTGAAGCTCCGCGGGATATTCCGGCTTGGCCATGCTGATGAGCTTGGTGGCCTGCACGTTGCCGCCCACCCTGATCCGCTGCGGCGCGCCGGCCATGGGCTGGGTCATGGGCGGGACTGCCGCTGGCTTCTGGCCTTTCACCACCACGGTCTCCGAGACTTGGCCAATACTGAGCGCGGCATCCACCCGCGCCGCTTTCCCGGCCTCCACCGCGACCTCCGCTTTGAAGATCGCGAAACCCGCCGAGCGGATTTCCAGAGCGTAGCGTCCCGGCGGGAGGGCGGTGAAGCGGTACTCGCCGGCAGCGTTGGCGCGTGTGACTTCCTGATTGGGACCGTCCAGGTTCCTGGCGGTCACCTGACAATTGGGGACGTGTGCGCCGCTGGGGTCTTGCACCACGCCCACCACGGATCCGCGCGCGGCTTGCGCTTGCGCCGTAATGGCAGCTACCGGCAGCAGCACCGCCAGTGCTGCGGACGCGATGGCGATCGCCGCCCGCCGGCTCAACACCGCGTCGTCGCAAGCCCGCTCGCGCTCCTTGCGAAGCTGCCGCGCGGCCATCACGGTGCGCAGCCGCGCCGGCGGCCATTCCCGAGACCCTTCCGGCAGCAGCACCGCGGGACGCAGGATGCCCCAGGTCAGCGGCATGGAAGCGTCGGCGCTTTCCAGAGCTCGGACCGGCCGGCGAATCCCCAGCGCGCGCCGCAGATCTTCCAGTATGGCGCCCGCGTGCCGAGCCTCCGCCGCGCGCGGCGCCATCCACGACGCGCGCCCCGCCCCCAGCAGAAACCGCGCAGCCGCCGCCGCGGTAAAGGCCGCCGCCAGAACGATGCTTCCTCTCCAGGCGCTCTGCGCCAGCAACTCCACCCACGTCATGAATTTGCTCCTTCCTTCTTGGCCTCTTCGATCAGGCTTGAAATACGCTCCAGGTCTTGCTCCGAGAGATTGGCGGCCGAAAGATCCAGCAGCGCCGCCACGGCCTGCTCCACCGAGCCTTCAAAGAAGGTCGAGAGCATGTGCCGCAGCGCCGAACGCCGCGCCGTCTCGCGCGCCACCGTCGGCAGGTACACGTACCGCAGCGATTCCTCTGCGTGCCGGACGTGGCCCTTCTCCTCCAGCACGCGCAGCTTGGCGCGCACCGCCGAGTAGCTGGGAGCGTCCGGCAAGGCCGCATGAATCTCGGAAGCGCTGGCGCGCCCGCGCTGGTAGAGAATGTCCATGATCTGCCGCTCGCGCCGGCTTAGATTGCGATGTCGGTCTCTCCTCATGGCGATGTGCTGCAAAAGCAGCATCCTGTTGTAAAAATAGCATTGAAGCGCCGCGCTGTCAAGTTCTTTTTCGCGGGGCTACAATGAAACTTGCCGTCCCTGCCAAGAACCTTCGCGCGCTACGCCTGGGCCGTGCTGGCCTACAACCTGGGAGTCGTATTGTGGGGCGCATTCGTGCGGGCCACGGGCTCCGGGGCGGGTTGCGGCAACCATTGGCCGCTGTGCAATGGAACGGTGACGCAGGGCCCAGGGGGCGCCCCCCCCAGCGCCGCCACCATCATCGAATTCACGCACCGGATCACCAGCGGGATCGACCTGGCGCTGGTGGCGCTGCTCGTCGTCTGGGCGTTTCGCCGCTTTCCGCGCCAACATCTCGTGCGGCTCGGCGCCGCCCTCTCGGCCCTGTTCCTCATCACTGAAGCCCTCCTCGGCGCGGCGCTGGTGCTGCTCCAACACGTGGCCAAGAACGCCTCCGTTTCGCGGGCGTACTCGCTTTCCACGCACCTCGTCAATACCCTGATGCTGCTGGCCTGCCTGACGCTCACCGCGTGGTGGAGCTCGGAAAGGGTGGGGCAGGCGGTGCCGCCTGCCCTCCCGCGCCGCAGGGCCGTCTGGATGGCCGCCGTGAGCCTGGCGTCGGTGGTGGTGCTGGGGGTGAGCGGGGCCATCGCCGCGCTGGGAGACACGCTCTTCCCTGTCTCGTCGCTGGCGGCCGGGCTGGCCCAGGATCTGGACCCGGCGGCCAACATCTTTCTGCGCCTGCGCGTCTTCCATCCCCTGATCGCCGCCGCCGTGGGCGCGTGGCTCCTGTTCTACGCCGTCTCCAGCGCCTCGCGCCGTCCGGATGTGGGCCGCCGGGCCTGGAGCCTGTTAGCTCTGCTGGGAGCTCAAATTGTGGCCGGTGTGGTGAATCTGCTGCTGCTGGCGCCGGTCTGGATGCAGATCGTTCACCTCCTGCTGGCCGACCTGCTATGGATTACGCTGGTTCTGCTCTCCGCCGCGGTGCTATCCTTTCCCCCATGAGCAGAAAAGTTCTCATTGTCACGGGTGATGGCGGCGACAGCTACGAAGCGCTGTACGCTTACCACCGGTTTCTGGAGGCGCAATGGGAGCCGGTATTGGCGGCGCCTTCTCGACGGCGCTTGCACATGGTGTTCCACGACGTCGAGCCGGGCTGGGAAACCTACATTGAGCGGGTGGGCCATTGCGTCGAGGCGGATGTGGCCATTACGGCCGTGGCGGCCAAGGAATTCGCGGCCATCGTCATCCTGGGCGGCCGGGCGCCGGAGTACCTGCGCAACAACGCCAGCCTGCTCTCGCTGGTGCGCGAATTCGCGGCCCAGGATAAGTTGATCTGCGCCATCGGCCACGGCATCCAGGTGCTGACGGCGGCGGGCATGACCAAGGGCCGCACCGTCACCTGCCACGACCACGTGCGCATCGAAGTCGAGCGCAGCGGAGGCATCTACAGTTCCCAGCCCGCCGTGCGCGACGGCAAACTGGTTACCGCGCAGACCTGGAAAGCCCACCCCGAGTTCTACCGGGAAGTCTTCGCCTGCCTCGAGGGGCCGGCTTGAGCCCAAGGTGGGGCAGGCGGTGCCGCCTGCCTACTTCCCGCAGCAGACTTGCCTGGAAACCAGCCCCGCCGCCGTGATCGGCTGCGACGCCGCAAAGTAGTTCTGCTCGCCCAGGCGGCGGTACATGTCGCCGGCGATGCCCGCGGCCAGCGGACCGATGGCCGGCCGCCCTCCAGTCAACAGGACCACCACCACCAGCTTGCGCCGGCCGGCGTCGTTGAAGGAACCGAACCAGCCCAGATGCGCGTGGTTCTCGCTGCATGTGCCGGTTTTGCCGGCAATGGGCCCATCCTCCCGGGCCCGGTGCGCCGTGCCAAACTGCACCGCCCCGCGCATTCCGGGCTTGATCACGGGGATCAGGCTTCCGATTTCGAGCCTTCGCTTCACCAGCGGAACCAGGTTTCTGGCCTCATCCTGGTCGCGCGGATATTGCAGGTAGTACAACGTGCCGCCGTTGGCGATGGCGCTCATCAGCGCCGCCAGTTGCAGCGGAGTCTGCGAGATCTCCTCGCCGAAGCTGCACAGCATGCCGACTCCGCCATTGCGCGGCGCCGCCGAAGGAAAGGACCCCGGTTGTTCCCCCGGAACGTTCATCCCGGCCCTTTCTCCGTACCCGAACAGCCGGGCGTAGTGGCTGACCGTTTCGAAACCCAGCTTCACTCCCAGCGTGGCGAAATAGTAGTTGTTCGAGTGGGCTAACGCGTAGGTCAGGTCCATGCGCAGGCCGCCCAGTCGAAACCGGTTGGCCGGCCGGATGGCTTTTTCGCTCAGCCCCGCCAGCGCCACGGCGACCTTGATGGTGGAACACGGCTGGAAACCCGTGCCCAGCGCCACCCTCTGATTCACCATCGTGAGAATGCGCCCGGTGCTGGGATCGACCGCCACCACGGAACCGTTGTAAGGCCCCAGTGCTTCCACCGCCGCGCGTCGAATGACCAGGTCTTCACCGTCCACCATGTCCCCCACCGTGGAATCGGCAAAGGTCGGCTCGGTCCAGGGGCCGTCCCGGATGATGACTGGCGCCGGGGCCGCCGCGGCCGTCTGGCCGCGCTTGCGTGGATGCTGGATGGTACCGCCGGCCCCAGAGCTGGCAAGCAGACAGAATACTGACGCGACGAGGAATAGTTTTTTCATAACGACGTGCGGTTCGCCGCAGCAGCGATTCACGCCAGAGCGGATCTCGAAACATCCGGCCGGAGCAGCCGAAAAACATTTTACCATCAAAGAGACCCGTGCTCGAAACTCTGCAAATCCTGCAAAACGAAGTTGCAAGCTGCCGCCGCTGCCCCCGATTGCTGGAGCACTGCGCGCGCCTCGCGGCCGTGAAGCGGCGCGCCTTTCGCGACTGGGAGTACTGGGGAAAACCGGTGCCCTCGTTCGGCGACCCCCAGGCGCGCATCCTGATTCTGGGCCTCGCGCCCGGCGCGCACGGCTCCAACCGCACCGGCCGCATGTTCACCGGCGATCGCTCCGGCGACTGGCTCTACCGCGCCCTCTACCAGACCGGCTTCGCCTCGCAGCCGGCCAGCGTCTCGCGCCACGACGGCCTGGCGCTCCGCGATGTTTATGTCACCGCCGCCGCCCGCTGCGCGCCTCCCGGCAACAAGCCCGCGCCCGCCGAGTTGCGCAATTGCCGCTCCTACCTGGAACGCGAGCTGGACCTGCTGACGAACGTGAAAGTGGTGGTGGCCCTGGGCAAAATCGCGTTCGATACCTACCTGGATGTGCTCAAAGCGCGCGGCGCAATCCGCAGTCGCGCGCCCTTCGTCTTCGGCCACAACCGCCAGTTCACCACCGCGCCCGGGCAACCGCTGCTGATCGGTTCCTATCACCCCAGCCAGCAGAACACGTCCACCGGCAAGCTGACGGAAAAGATGCTGCTCGCCGTGTTCCGCCGCGCGCGCAAGCTGCTGTAGGGGCCAGACACCCGTAGGGGACAGACACCAGCGTCCACGCGGCGCAAAGAGCGCGCCTTGGGACGCGGGTGTCTGGCCCCGAGTTTCGCGTCCCAAGCCGCCGGGGTGCCCCCCAAGGGCATGGGCGTTAACATGAACGCTCGGCGGGAGGGGAATCGGTAAATCCTTGTCGACCGATCGCTACCTATACCCGGATCGACGGTCAATACTAACGTATATGTTATTATCGAATCGTGCTCGACGTTCGGGAATACATCGACACCGCCGGACGCAGCCCCTTTACGATGTGGCTGCGTGCACTTAACGTTCAAGCTGCGGCGAAAGTAGCAACGGCGCTTGAACGAATTGCCGAGGGCAACCTGTCCAACGTCAAGACGGTCGGTAACGGCGTTCTCGAATACAAGGTTGATTTTGGCCCCGGCTACCGCATTTACTTCGGGCGGGACGGGGACCGGCTCGTTATTCTGCTCGCCGGCGGCATGAAGAAACGCCAGCAGGAAGACATCCGCCAGGCAAAGGCGTATTGGGAAGACTACCGGAACAGGAAGACTCAGGAAGAAACACGATGCCACTGACCAAAGATTTTCGCGAAACGATCCGCGAACGCGCCCAACGGGAACCCCGATTCCGCAAGGCGTTGCTTCGTGAAGCAATCGAACTCATGCTCTCCGGCGACGAGAAGACGGGCCGCGCGATCCTGCGCAACTATATCAACGCCACAGTCGGCTTTCGGCAGTTGGAAGAGGCGACATCCATCCCGGCCAACAGCCTCATGCGGATGTTTGGGCCGAATGGCAACCCTTCGGCCAAAAACTTGTTCGGCGTCCTCGCTCATCTTCAGGCGCAGGAAGGCGTGAACTTTGAGATCCGTCCCCGCCGCGGTTGATACTCACTCACGGCTTGCGTCGTCGATCGCTCTATGGTGGGCGACCACGCGCGGTTAATTCTGTGCTCAGTGAGGCGAGCGATTAATCCATCGATACCTGGGCCATCCTGACCGTCCGAAGCCCCTCGCAGCGTCCTTTGGGCAGTGAGGGATGTGCCACTCTGGGCGCGCTGCCGTCCGCCGCAAGGAAACTCCTAAATCTGTGCCACCCCGACGACTCACGCGCCTACACCGCTTGGTCAATCATCGCGACGTCGCGCTTCGATACTCCATACAGTTCATAGACGATATCATCAATCCTACGAGTGATCGACATCTTCTGCCGCTCAAGGCGTTCGGCCACCAGCGGCGCCGCCTCCTTGCCTTGGGCAGCGTTCAAAGCGATCAGGCGCTGGCTAAGCTGCCGAAGCTGCTTCATCTCTGCCGGCATCCGATTTGGAGCGGGCACAGGCAATTCTTGTAGCTTCGATGCCTTCACCTGAGGGATGACTCTTCCTTCGCCTTGGTTTGCCACCCTGTACAGAAACAGAAACACCTTGGAATGCAATACCGCCATTAGCGCCCATGGATCATACTCGGGCGTCACAGCAAAGAGGTACATCGCGTCGGTCACGTATACCGACTTCCTTTCGTCATAGATCACCTCAATCGTCCTTGCGGTCGTCAGACCTATGAACTTCGGAGACCTGAAAATCTCGGGGTCCCGTGGGCGGTGGAGCGCATACCAAGGGTGCTTTGAATCCCTAACCTCGGGGCAGGTGATCTCATTGCGATAAGCGCTCAAATGAGATCGCACGTTTGGGAAACACGCTAGATCTGTATCGCGGGTCGTATAAACCAACACCCGGTCAGCGCGCCACGGATGGTATCGCTTAATCTGCGCTCCGCTGATACTCGGCCTCAACATAGGCTTCTCGAGGCCCTTCTCGACAGCGTCCCTGCGGACCAGGACATGCGCCTCTACCACATCAGGAGTCACCCCTCGCTGTATTTCACCGATCAGTATGTCCTTCAGCGCCACGTGCTTCCGACGCAAGCGAGCCAGCAAAGATGATTGAGCCAGTCCGCCAACAAAGAAGGTGCAGTGCGGATCATCCTCTACGAGTCTCTTCCAATATGCCCAATCGACGCTTTCTTCGTTTCCGAGGAGGTCTTTGCGCGCGGCTAAAGGAACCGAGGACAGATCACGAAGCGCTAGCGGCTCATCACCGTGGCGTTTGCGTCCCACAACGATGCACGACGTGTTCAAGACCTTTGGGCCGAAAACCCCTTGGCCTAGGTTCACGATGCTCTGCAATCCACGCGAAAGGAGAAGCTTTCGAATCGATCTGGCATCGACCTGGTTTAACAGCGTGCCAGGAACAATGAAACCTACGTAGCCGGTTGGCGAAGCAATCCTGGCTGCCTGGTCGAGAAAGTAGATGTATGAATCGACCATACGATCAACCACACGTTTGTGCTTGTGCCGAAGGTATTCAAGTTCTGTTTCCGAAAAGAACGCACCCCATGGCGGATTACCAACAACAACATCGAACCCCTTGGACCTAAAGACCCCAGGAAACGCTTCGTTCCAATCGAACGGATTGATCTGGATTGAAGGTCCGTCTTCAAATAACGCCCCGTTCACATTGCCATAGAAGTCACTCGCGATGAGCGTGTTCCCGCATTTGATGTTTTCACCGAGATCTGGCAGAACTCGTTCTTTATGAAATAACATCAGCTGACTAGAGAGGCTCTCGTCGGTTTCGTTCTCCAGCACAGTCAAGAGGAGGGAGAGCTTTGTAACCTCCACAGCTTGGGCATCGATGTCGACGCCATAGATGCTGTCGAGAAGGATCTTCTTGCGCTCCTTCACGGTAAGTCGCCAGTCGCCTTTGGGCCCCTGATAGACTGCATTCTTGCGGCTCGTTGGCGAGTGCTCTTCATACCAAGACCGGTACCAATCGAGAAGGTATTGGTACGCTCCCAACAGGAACGAACCAGAGCCGCACGTTGGATCGACGATCTTCATCTTCGATGCCTGGCGCGGTGTCTTGCCCTTTAAGAGTGTGCCTATAGTATTCCGGACGATGTAGTCGACAACATAGGTGGGTGTGTAGTAGACGCCGCCCGCCTTCTTTACCTCTGGCTTTTCTTCGACCTTTGCCTGATGACCCGCGGTAAGACGGATGACCTTCCCAAGAAACTGCTCGTAAACGTGCCCTAGAATGTCAGCTGGGAAAACTGAAAACTCGTAGGGGCTTTCGGGAAAATAGAGACTTTCTAGAATGTCTATTAAGACCTTGTCATCTATTGATAGATCAAGCGTGAAAGTGTCTGGCGGTTCGTGGCGGTCCTTCTTGTCCTCGAAATGAAAGAGGCCGGAGTTATACTTGTAGTCTGCGCGGCGGAAGAGGTCAGAAAGGCGTGAGTATACATTGTGACCATTGGTAAGGGCTGATAATTGCCTATACGGCTCAATGCCGCGGTCCTCCGAAATGCGAAGGAAAATGATACGATCGATGATCTTCTGAACAGCGAAGTTGAGGTCTTCAGGTGACAGAACAAGGTTTCTGAGTGCGATACTTCGGGCGAGTCGGTCACGCCACGATTCGATTTCAGCGAGAAAAGCATCATCGACTTGTGCCGTTCCCCGTTTTCCCTCGCTCGATTCCACGAATCGGTCAAATGATCCTTTGACAATACCGCTGAGTGAAAAGAGAGCGAGGAGGTGCTCCCATTCCTGGGGGTACTCGGTAAAGGTGAAGTACTCTATTCTTGCGGTTGAGGCTTTGTCTGAGGAGGACGGTTTGATTCGGCAATCGTAGATGGCAAATTCTTCGAAATTGGTGAGGATGCTCAGAGGAAGCTTCGAGGACCAAGCATACCTCCGGAGTTGGTAGGCTGCGGCGGCGTCATCTTTGATTCGAATGGCGGGTTTCTTGGCCTCAACGAAGAATTTGCGAATTCCGCCGATCCGGAAGCAGTAGTCGGGGGCTTTCGTATCGCCGTTGATCTTGATCGAATCTTCGTGGATTACCTGCTTGTAGCGCTCGGAGGCGCCCTCCGCGTTATCCATATCCCATCCGAGGAGCCTGAAAAGCGGATTCAAGAACTCTTGGCGAAGTTGCGCCTCGTTGTAGGAGCTGCTCCGGTATTCGTCGGCGTTCCTTCGGAAACGCTGAATTAGGTCTTGCAGGTTTTGCGGTCCGTCGCCGGGTGTCATCTTCGTAGGTTTTGGGCTGTCCAGCCGTCTCTTCTGTTCGCCAGGGCCACGGCCGGGGTTAACGTTCCTGTGCGAAGCCAAATCCGATTATACTCGGCGGTGATCGGGATCGAGTGGAGGACGGAGAGTAGTTGCCGATTCCGCCCCGGACCGTTCCCGAGGAAACTTGGCATTCGGTGTCGCGTGGGCGATATCGGTGGAAAACCAATTCTTTTCTATTCTCTATCTTCGGACATGAGTCCCTGGCGTGAATTGCGCGACTCGGTCGGCGATCCATCCCCTGTAACGCCTTAGTGCTTGTCTGGCCATGTTGCGAGTCGCCAGCGCCAGCGCTGCCTGGACCGGCTCCAAACACCCGAAATTCTCACCTCGGAAACATCTCCCTCACCATCGCCAGCGCTTCTTCCCTGCTGCCGACGCGCCCTTCCAACTGCGCATCCTCCACCGCCGCCAGCATCCCGGCAAACCGCGGCCCCGGCTCGTATCCCTCGGCGATCAGGTCCGCGCCCGTAACCAGCGGCGCCGGTTTCAACTGCTCTTCCGGCAGCTCTTCCAGCTTGCGCTTCACCAGCTCGTAGTTCTCCAAATCCTGGTTGCTCACCAGGCAATCCAGGCGGTGCAGCTCCAGGTGCTCGCCGAAACCCGGCATCCGCAGAAAACGCTTGAGCGTGCTTTCCTTCATGCGGTGCGCGTCTTTGAAACGCATGTGATTGGCGACCAGCGCCTCCACCCGCTCCATGTCGCCGCGCGAAAAGCGCAGCCGGTTCAGGATGCCGTGCGCCAGCCTGACGCCTTCCTCCACGTGGCCGTCGAAGCGGATGCGCTCCGCCACGCGGAAGGTCGCCGGCTTGCCCACGTCGTGCAGCAGCGCGCCCCATGCCAGCGTCGCGGAGGGGTGGTCAAGATGTTCGAGCAGCAGCAGCGTGTGCGTCCACACGTCGCCTTCGGGATGGAATTCCGGCGGCTGTTCGACGCCCTTCATGGCCGCCACCTCGGGCAGCAGATCGGCCAGCATGCCGCTCGCATCCAGCAGATCGAAGCCGCGGCGCGCGCCGCCTGCAATCAGAATGCGCGTCAGCTCCTCGCGGACCCTCTCGGCCGATACCTTCAGGATCAGCGCATGATGGCGCCCGATGGCTTCGAACGTGGTCGAGTCGATCTCGAACCCCAGGCGCGCGGCCAGGCGAACCGCGCGCAGCAGCCGCAAGTGATCTTCCCGGAAACGGGCATCGGGATCGCCGATGGCGCGCACCACGCGCCGCTCCAGATCGGCGCGCCCGCCCACGTAGTCGAGCACTTTCCCCGTGTCCGCCTCCATCATGAGCCCGTTGATGGTGAAATCGCGGCGCAGTACGTCCTGGCGCGGGCCGCTCTCGAAATGCACGCTGGCGGGGCGGCGGCCATCGGCGTAATCGTGGTCGCTGCGAAACGTGGCCACCTCCACCTGCGCGAACCCGTCGCGCACCAGCACCACGCCGAAGTGCGCGCCCACTTGTCCCGATTTGGGGAACAGCTCCATGATGCGCTCGGGGCGCGCGTCGGTCGCGACGTCGAAGTCCTTGGGCTGGGCCCCCACAAGCAGGTCGCGCACGCACCCGCCCACCAGGTACGCCTGGTGGCCCGCCCCGCGAAGCTTCGCAATCACCGCGCGCGCCAATGCCTCGGATTCCATGGGAACCGCGCCATCCTCCTACCCTATGCTAATATGTGCGTGAAGAAGTGCGCCTGTCTGTCTCCCGTCTGGCCCGCATGGTGATCGAGGAGATCCTTACGTGACAATGGAGCAACGGCCGGCGACGGTCAAGGTGGTCGTGGCCACCACCGTCATGCTGTCGTTCATTTCCTTCTGGCGCGCGGCCGCCATCGTGCTCAGCGACCTGGCCTCGTCGGCCTACTACGCGGGCGGCATCGCGGAACACGCCGTCGGCAAAGCGGCGCCCTGGTTCATCCTGTCGATCATGCTGTTCTCCTACGCGGTGCGCGCCATCTACATCGAAAGCTGCTCCATGTTCGTGCGCGGCGGCGTGTACAGAGTGGTGCACGAGGCCATGGGCGGCACCCTGGCCAAGTTCTCCGTCTCGGCCCTCATGTTCGACTACGTGCTCACCGGACCCATCAGCGCCGTCAGCGCGGGCCTGTACCTGGGCGGCTTGATTAACGAGACCGGCGCCAACTTCCACATCGCCGGGATGCACGTGAACGCCCCGTATTTCGCCGCCGTATTCGCGGCGGTGGTGACGCTCTATTTCTGGCGCAAGAACAGCATCGGCATTCATGAATCCAGCGAGAAGGCCCTGCGCATCATGCAAATCACCACCGTGATGGTGGTGATTCTGATCGTCTGGTGCATCGTCACCATCCTGAAGAACGGGTACAATCCGGTGCCGCTGCCCGTGCCCGCCAACCTGAAGTTCAGCCCCGAAGGGTTGGGCTGGCTGCAGGGCACGCTGGCGCCCTCCATCACCATCATCGCCGTGCTCATCGGGCTGGGCCACTCGCTGCTGGCCATGAGCGGCGAAGAAAGCCTGGCCCAGGTCAACCGTGAAATTGCGCATCCCAAACTGAAAAACCTCGAGCGCGCCGGCTTCGTGATCTTCATCTATAGCATGATGTTCACCTCGCTGGTTTCCTTCTTCGCGGTGATGATCATCCCCGACGCCGCGCGGCAGAACTTCCTGGACGATCTCATCGGCGGGCTTTCCATGTATCTGATCGGGCCGGTCTCCGTGCGCCTGCTCTTTCACGGCTTCGTGGTGCTGGTGGGGACCCTGATTCTTTCCGGCGCGGTGAACACCGCCATCATCGGGTCCAACGGCGTCCTCAACCGCGTGGCGGAAGACGGCGTGCTCCCCGACTGGTTCCGCCATCCGCACAAAAAGTTCGGCACCACCTCCCGCATCATCAACGTGATTGTGGGGCTGCAACTGATCACCATCCTCATCAGCCGCGGCAATGTCTACATGCTGGGCGAGGCCTACGCGTTCGGCGTGGTCTGGAGCTTCGCCATGAAGGCGCTCTCGGTGCTGGTGCTGCGCTACAAGCAGCCGGGGGGCCGCGAATGGAAGGTCCCGCTGAATTTCCGCCTGCGGGGCGTGGAGATTCCCGTCGGCCTCATCATGATCACCGTCACTCTCTTCGCGCTGGCCACGGTCAACGTGCTCACCAAGAAGGTGGCCACCATTTCGGGAGTGAGTTTCACCATCCTGTTCTTTATCGTCTTCGAGTTGTCCGATATCCACAACCGGAAACGCAGGATCGGGCACGCGCAAGAGATGGAGAAGTTCCGGCTGGATCCGCACGCGGACCTTTCCGCCGATTCGGTCAGCGTGCGGCCGGGCAACGTGCTGGTGGCGGTGCGCAATCCCAACCACCTGCAGCACCTGCAGCGTATCCTCGATAAGACGGATACGCGCAAGATGGACATCGTGGTGCTTTCCGTCCGCCTGGTGACGCAGGCGGGCTCCGGCGAGCACGGGCTTGATATCGGCCAGATCTTTTCCGACGCTGAAACCACCGTGTTCTCGCACGTTGTCACGCTGGCGGAAAAGTCGGGCAAGCACGTCGAGCTAATGGTGGTGCCCGGCTCGGACCCCTACGAAGCCGTGGTGCAGACAGCCGCCCGCCTCGAATCCTCGCGCATCGTTATGGGGCTTTCGCCCAAGCTCACGCCGTCCGAGCAGGGCGCCCAAGTGGGCTACTACTGGGAGCGGCTTCCCGAGCCGCGGCCTTCGCTGTCTCTCGAGATCGTTCTCGACAACCAGAAGGACACCGTGTTCTTCAACCTCGGCCCGCATCCTCCACGCCTCTGGCCGGAGGATCTCGACCTGCTCCACCGGCTCTGGCTGGAGCTGAGCGCCAAGGGTCCCGGCTCCAAGCTGCATCACCGCGACATTGTCGGCGTGGCGTTGCGCCGCATGAACGCCGAACTGCATTCGGACCTTTCAAGCGAGGTCGTTGACGACGTCTTGCGCGAGATCTCCGACGGCAATCACCACGAGCCGCCAGCGTAGCGCCGGCGGTCTTGCCGCCGGTTCTTCCGCCGCAGAACGCGCCGCTCTCACGTCAACGGAATCGCCGTGGACGGCGCCTTGCGTCCGACCCCTTTGTCGTTCTATTGCTCCAACCGTTAGGACTCCAAACTCTGCTAACCGCAATGTTCACTTAACGCATTGAGTGGGGCATAGCCCGGTTGCTTGCCTGCCGAATTCCGGGAACGGCTTCGTTGAAGGACCTGTCCCCTCGGAAGCGGACCTCCTGGGCATCTGCGCTGGTGCGAAGGGGGATTTCGCGACAGCTATGCGATCACTCTGACGGTTCCCCTCAACGCGGCTGTTTCTCAATGTCGGGGCTAACGGTGCCGCTCACCGGACGGGGGTTTTATCCCGGTCCGGTGCAGCGGCTGGTTCGGTTCCCCTCTTTCTTTTCAGTGCCTTTGCCGATGCCTCTGCAGCCTGCTCGTAAATAGACTTCTTCCACGACTCGGGGAATCCCTGCAAGCCCGCCTCCATCATGGCTTTGAATACCTTTGGTTTCAGGTAAGTATCAAACACGATGTGGCAAGTGGGACAGAGCATCAACACGTTGCTCTCTGTCTTCTTCCCTTCAGCCATTATATGGGCCTTCTGCCTCACCCCGACATGATGGCCGCACATTTCGCATATCCCGGGGGATTTCATATAGTCGTGTGTCCCTTTCTTGGCACCGAACGGGCCGGTTCAGCGGCGGCGGAACGCCGTCGGCTGCAACCGGTGGTTGGGCATCGTTATTGTCATCGTTCACCTTCCACGGTGGCGATTTCCTCGGCGGTCAGGCCGTACAGGTCATACACCAGCCGGTCAATCGCCGCGTCCGTCGCGTCAATCTGGCGCTGGAGAATGGCCTTCTGCGCCTCCGACTTCGCGTCGGCAAGCTGCTTGTGAAGTGCGAGCATGGGCTCGACAAGGGTGACCATTCGGTCCTGCTTCGTGAAAGCCTCCGGTATGGGGAAACGACCTAAATCCTTGACGACGACTTTCGGGAAAATCTTACGACCGCTCTTGATTGCCTGTTGCTTGTAAAAAAACGACATGAGGCGACTGTTGAGAATCCCAATGAGGGTTTTCAGCCTCGTACAGTCGTCTTCGTGGTCCAATACGTTGAGGATGCTCTTGTTGTTCAGGAATTGCTGTTCAACGTAGGCAAACTTCAGGCAGTATGGTTCCGCCCCAGTGATTTCACGTAAGAGGACTCGAGGTCGCGTAAAGATCCCAATCTCACGCGCTTGAGCTAACCAAGGCCCGTATTGCATCCAAAGCCCAGACCACTGCATCGCGTACCTTTGAACGTCCTTGCCTTCCAGGTAACGGACGCTGTCCTTGCTTTCCCGGCGATGTCTGTCGAAAACGTGTCTATCAACATCCGCCCATGTCTGGGGAGGATCTCCCTTGCCTGTTTCATATGCCTGCAGTCCCGTGCGAACATCGAACAATGTGCCCAGGGGGTTCGAGCTGGCAATGATTCGTTCGATAAGCTCGCTGACCTTGCGGCTCCCGTGGAAGACTATGCTGTTGTGCTCTTGCAGTTGTGCTCTTCCGACAAGATGGCACGTCGCCGGCGCTAGTTGCTCACGGGCATTGATCCTGACCAATTCAACCGGCTTTGTGATGTCACTGCCGTCGGCAACGAAGATACATGGTTCCATCGAGACACCGTGGAAGGCTGGGAAGTTCAGATCAACGACACGCCTGAGGCGCTTCAGGTAAGATTGACGCAAGAGTTTTGCGCTCTCGATCGTGAGCCAAGAGTTCGGCACAATGAAGCCTCCTAAGCCCATTGGGTTTAGGAGGCGCAACAATCTCTCCATGAAAAGCATATACGTGTTTTGTTTCTCCCAGCTCAATGCGTATCTCTCTGAATAGTAGTGACGGGCAGATGGTGTGATGGTCTCGCGCGTGAACACATAGGGCGGATTCCCGATGACGCAGTCGAAACCGGCTTTCATGGCGTCGGGCAATTCTTTGTTCCAATCGAACGGGTTCACCCGCTTCATTTCGTCGGCGTCGGGGAAGAGTATGCCCGTGAAGTAGTCCGGGCCGATCAGCGAATTGCCGCATTTAATGTTGTCGGCCAGGTTGGGTAGGGCGCGCTCCAAGTAGAAAAGCTTGCGTTGCATAGAAAGCGTGGCGTCGTTCTCGCCTTCCAGCGCCTTGAGCAGCAGCGACAGTTTGGACACTTCCACGGCCTGGGGGTCGATATCGACGCCGAACAGATGCGTGGTCAGAATCCGGCTCTTTTCCTCGATGGTCAGCCGCCACTCGCCTCTGCGGGAGTCTCTGTAGACGGCCTTCTTGAAACTTTCCGGCCTGTGCTCGATGTACCACTTCAGGCAGTAGTCAAGCAGGCACTGGTACGCGCCCAACAGGAACGATCCGCTTCCGCAAGCCATGTCCAGGACGCAGAAGGGGGGCTTGCCTTTTCCGCCTGCGAGTTGCGCCGGGCCCTTGCCATCAATCTGCTTGCCTACGGTGTGCCTGACGATGTACTCGACGATGTAGGCCGGCGTGTAATAGACGCCGCCGGCCTTGCGCGCCTCGGGCTTTTCCTCAACCTTCGCCTGATGGCCGGCGGTCAGCCGGATGACCTTGCCCAGGAACCGTTCATAAACGGTTCCCAGGATTTCGACGGGCATGACGTCGAATTGATAGGGCGAACCGTGGGCGAAGTACAAGCTCTGTAGGATCGGTTTGAAGACCTTGTCGTCGACCGTCAGTCTTGGCGTGATGCGGTCGGGGCGATCAGACACGCCGGGCTCGTTTTGAAAATGGAACAGGCCGGAGTTGTACTTCTCGTCGGCTTTGCGGCACAGGTCACGCATGAACCGAGCATAGATGTCGGGCCGCTCGCACAGTTTGAGAAGCTGCTCGTAAGGCTCAATCCCCCGGTCTTCGCCCATCCTAAGGAATACAACCCGGTCAATGGTAAGTTGCACGGCCGCGTTCAGGTCATCCAAAGAGAGGTTCTTGTTCCGAATAGCGATGTTCCCCGCGAGAGCGAGCCGCCAGCCTTCCATCTCCTTCAAGAATTCCACGTCCACTTCGGACGTACCGCGCTTCCGTTTTGACGCGGCGTATTGGTCAAATGCGCCCGACCAAACGGCTTCGCGTGAAAACACGTCCCATAGATCGCGCCAACGGTCAGGGTATTCTTCAAAACGGAAGTATTGGATTCGAGCATGGCTCGCCTTATCGCTTGGGCGGGGCCGAAAGGTGCAATCGTAAACTCCCAATTCCTCGAAGTTGGTCAGAACGGACAGCGCGACCCTAGCGCTCCATCCGTAGCAGCGGAGCTGGTAGGCCGGGGCGGGGTCGGAATTGATGTTGGCGTCGCACTTCTTTGCTTCGGCGTAAAATTTCGGCGAGGAGCCGACGCGAAAGGTATAATCTGGGGCCTTCTGGTGGCCTTCCACGTCAAGGCTGTCTTCGGGAATGACCTCCCGGTACTGGGGTGCAGTCCTCGATATATTGCGCACGTCCCAGCCCAGCGATTCAAAGAGGGGATCTATCAGCGATTGGCGGACATGAGCTTCCTTGACGCCTGGGGCAAGAAATGCCTGCCGGTTGGTCACGAAGTACTGGCACAGCCTCGTGATTTCCTCTTTGCCTTGGTCAAACGTCTTGGTCATGCATACCTCTTTCCTCGTCTAAACCACCACTTGTGTTCAGACGCCTAACGCTCGTCACAACCCGCGGCCGGCGCCAGGCGGCTTGAATTGGAGAACGACCTGCGCCCGCCGCCGGGTTCATGACGATGTTAGACCGCGTTGCCATTGTCCACCAGGCTAAAGCGCAAGGTAGCTTGCAAACATTTGGAGCAAGAAACCCAGGAACAGAAACAAGAATCCCAGTATGCCGATGACGCCGCTCGCTGTATTCCGGTCGATAAACTCCAACAGAGTGATCAGCGCCTGCGACACGCGGACCAAGGCCGAATGAACGAGCTCTCCTGCCAACCAGACGATGTTATAGCCGAGGGCGACGGTAACCGGAAAGAGAAGGATTCTTGGGAGCAGGGGCAGATGCAGAATCCAGGAGGCTGCCCATCGAGCACAATCCAGAAGCCCACCGTGTGAGGCTACTGCAGCGACCGTTAGCAAGACGGCTCCCGCAAGTACGTGCAGAGCCTCGTTGATCAGCCGGAACCGCCAGCCGCGTCGATTCCAACGAGGCCTCAATCGGACAACAAAGGTCTCGCCCCGGTCAGATGCAGTCTGCAGAGGAGTTCGCGGGGCCTCCGAAGATGTCGCCCCGCCGAGCGGATATGGCGTGGGTAGGAGTGCCCCATGGACAGGTCTCAGGAAGGAGTCGCGCAGTTTTTGGAGATTCGGGATCTTGATGGCCTCCGCAGCGAGAAAGAAACCCCCCATCACGTCGAGCGAGAGCCCTAGCATCGTCCAGTGCGGTGCTTTCATCTGAGATCCCTCAACAACTTGGTCGGCCTAACGACTCGGGAGCTCAGGCGCGGCCCGCCTTCGGCCGTCGCCTGCAGCGGCTGGTTAGGGAGCCTTCGCAAGGAGACTCCGCAGATCGCCCTCGATCGCCCCCAATATGTTCGAGTGCACCAGGGGAAACTTTGTGGGTTCCAGCGTGTCTGGGGTTCCGCCGCCCGCGTACTTCCCGAACACCTTGCCGATCTTGCGGCGCTTGGAGCGCACCTTCGCCGCTGCGCCATGATCAACGTCGTGGCGGAGATCAGTCCGCAGTTCGTTGATGTCAGCGCAAGAGGCCGGCCAGTCGCCACTAAGACGCGAGCCAACGGATTCACGAAACAGAAAGTACAGGTCATCGATCAGAGCCTTGTAATCATCGAGGCTCTTCACTTGCTTTCGGATACGGACCAGAGCCTGAGCGGTTTTGTTCGTAGCCTTGAAGAGATCCTCGCCACTCTTCGCAGCGTACTTCTTGTTCAACTGATCAATCAGCTGAGCAATGGAGTCTGCGACCGTGCTGATCCTTCCGGCAACGCCGCTTTCCGCGACGATGGACGGGTCGAATGCATCGGCTAGAGACGGCGAGAGGCGGAAGAGCTTCCGCAGCAGGATTTCGTGTCGGGTCTTGGCGCCGCCCTTGATGTTCGCGTTCACGGAGCGCTGGAATGTAAGGTAGTCACTGTCGGAAGCAGCCTGGCCCATCTCGACTTGTTGAGCGAGCTCTCCGGTGAAGGCTTCGAAGAACTTGCGGATGTGCCTCTCCAGCCCCTTCGAGCGCCCGGTTGCGATGAGTTTGCAGGTCAAGCTGATGAGGGATTGGACAACGGTGCGGGTACGAAGCGCCGCACCGTTGCCGTTGAAGGCCCTGTGCAGGAAATCAAGTGCCGCCCTGATCCTGTTGGCAACAGCTGAGGTGTGCGAAAAGTTGCGGTGGGACTCGAAGACATCCTTTATGTCGTCGAAACGGAGCCCGGTCTCGGGGCCTTCAATCTCGATGGTGGCGACCTTGGCGACGATGTCGAAGTGCGAGTAGCGGGTGTCCGGTATTGCGATCGTCTCTGTGAAAAAAGGATGTCGCGACGCAGAACGGCAGTAGTCCCGGAGCCTGCTGTGGACTGCATTCAGTTTCTCGCTGCTGGTCAGCGGCAACCCTGCCTGCAGGCGCTGGAAGAATTCCTTCAATTCCTCGTCCGTCGCACCTTCAATCACGTCGTACTCAATCTCGAAGTCATCGAACGAGTCGGCGACTTTCGGCGGCAGTTCGCGGTACAGTGAGCCGCCAAACCGCTTCGTGGAATCTCCGCTCAAGGGAAGGTCGTTCGAGCAGAACTCGAAAATGGCCAAGAGACGCTGCTGGCCGTCAACGACCTCGTACTCCTCAGCAGAAGCCTTCACGAAGTAGAACTTCGGTAGCTTCCAGCCGCGGAGGATAGAGTCGATTAGCCGCTGCTTCTTGGCGTCGTCCCAGACCTCCGCCCTCTGCCAGTCCGGGATTTCGTAGCGATCGCGGCGTCGAAAGATCTTGTCGAGCGCCCGGCGTTCGGCCGTCATCTTCATCTGCAATCACTCCTGGTCGATTACGACCCGTCTGCCCAACTCTTGTTTAGGCTGACCTGCATAAAACCGGCCCCGGTCGGCCTAAGACGGAACTCTCACCAGCGGGGCCTCGGCAGCAAATCCTTGCGTTGCACCTCGTTCCATTCTATTCCTCAAGTCGAAGGACCAGGTAGCCGAGACTTTCCAGAACATGGACCAGACGATCCGCCTACACGTCTCAGGCCAGCTTCATGCAGCCTCGGAATCAATTCGTCCTTGACGTAGTGCAATTGGACGAGCCGCGGCTGCACGGGGCCGTCCTCGAAATGGAGGGCGGCAGCTTCGCGCACGTTGGCGCGTAGTTCTTCCTAAGTCTCAGCGTCGGTGAAAATCGCATGCCCGGCACCCTTGCGCAATAGCCACCCTCTTCGGCGTCTCGAACCTCGAAAATCAACTCTATAAGATCCAGGATACCCAGCCCGCCCATAACTCTCGTTGTCTTCCTCATCGATCACGCTCTGTCTCGCGTTGTCGCATTCATGACGAGCGGCGTGAGCCAACCCGACAGCCTAACGGCTCCGGCGTCCAGCCGCGGCCCGCTTCTCTCGCGCCGTCGGCTGCAGCGCCTTGTTAGGCAGCCTCATGAAGTTCTCGGGCCGGAGGAGGCTGGCCACGGAGACGTCTTCGTCGACTGCCTCCCAATGAATTCCGATGCCGCCTCCGATCAGCTCCCACTCGGATTGCTCCCGCGTTGACGCGCCGGCCAGTCTCGGGAACCACACCAGAGGCACGGAAACCACCCGCCCGTCGGATAACGTGACGCACAGCGCGTCGCTCGAACACTCCACGTCGACCGCCAGCGTTTCAGATCCACGGACTCTCAGTAAGGCGGGCACACCAATAAGTCTACCGCCGCTGGCAACCACCACGAGCCGCCAGCGTAGCGGCTAACCGACCGCTCTCTAACGTTCGCGGCTCTGAATGTGGCCTCGCACCGAGCCGCGAACGTTAGAGAGCGGCAGTCGCCGGTCACAGGTTTATTCAATTTTCGTAATCCGTTCAAATCCCAAGGGTTACGGTCAAATCGCCGCCTCACACAGGGCGGTTTCTGCCCACTCGCAGGTAATAATCAAGATGGGAGGGGATGGAGGCTCACGCGCAGATCTGCGCGGAAACGGACGGCTAACCCTTTTGTTTTGAACAAAGCTCATCCGTTCTTGCGCTCAGATCTGCGCAAAACAGACCGCTTATGGAAACACCAAGAGAATGGATTGATGCCGGCGCCTGGGTGGGGCGCCAGCAGGCGTTCGCCATGATCGCCAATAGATGCTCGGCCGCGCAGGCGCTGTGCCTGAAGCAGGTCCGGGAAACTCGCTTGTATGAAAAGCTCGAGTTGACATGGGAAGAGTTCTGCAAAGAGTACGCCGGCATCGGCCGTGCGCAGGCGGATAGGCTCATCCAGCAGCACGAGGAATTCGGAGACGCCTATTTCCGTCTTTCCGAGATCGCTCGCATCTCGCCGGAAACCTACCGGCAGATCTCGAGCCAGGTGTCGGACGAGGGTCTCGAGTTCGACGGCGGGAAATTGGCTTTGATTCCTGAAAACGGCCCCAAGATCCGCGCCGCCATTCAGACCCTGCGCGCGCAATTGAAGCAGGCCCGCGATGCCGACCAGCCGACCTCGCCCGGCATCATCCAGTTGCAGATTCGCCTGGACGCGCTGGTGGAAGAAGTGTCGATGATTTCCCGGCGCCTCCTCGACGCCAGCGAGCGCGCCGGGCTCCAGGGATTGGTTGCCTACGCCGTCAACAAGTGGACGAAGCTGGCTCGGGCCGTCCAGGACGGACCCACGCAAGGCCGCGCCTAGCCGCGCCCTGAATCCTGCCGGCACGTGACATCATCGGATCAGTAGCATCTCAATCTCAAGAGAGGGGAATTCTGTCACATGGGTGCCATGAGTCGGGCGGCGGTGACGCCGGAGAGGATCCAGCAGTTGGCGTGGGGTTACGCCCCGCCGTTGATGATCGAGGCCGCGCTTCACCACGGTGTTTTCGATTTGTTGGACGGAGGGTCTAAGACCGTCGAGGAGGTGGCCGCCCGGTCGGGGGCTTCGGTGCGCGGGCTGCGCGCGGTCATGAACGCCCTCGCCGGTCTCGAACTTCTGACCAAAGACGCCGGAGGACGGTACGGGCTGACGGCGGACAGCGCGGCGTTTCTGGTCGGCGGCAAGCCGGGCTTTCTGGGAGGAGTGATCCGGCATACCAGCACGCAGCTCCTGCCGGCATGGCTGGCGCTGAGCGAGGTGGTGCGAACGGGCAAGCCCACCGCCAGCGTCAACCGGGAGAAGGTGGGGGCCGAGTTCTTCCACCGCTTCGTGGAGGACATCTTCCCCATGAGTTATCCGTCGGCGCAGAGGCTGGCGGAGGCTCTGGAGATCGCCGCGGCGAAAAAGCCCGTGAGCGTGCTCGACCTGGCGGCCGGCTCCGGCGTCTGGGGCATCACGCTGGCGCAGAAGTCGCCGCGGGTTACCGTCACCGCGGTGGACTGGCCCGGCGTTCTGGACGTTACCCGCAAAGTGGCGGCGCGCTGCGGCGTGGCCGGACGGTTCTCATTTGTGGCGGGCGATCTGGCGTCCGCCGATTTCGGGCGCGGGCACGACATCGCCACGCTCGGCCACATTCTGCACAGCGAGGGCGAAAAGCGCGGCCGCGCGCTGATCGAGAAGACCTTCAACGCGCTGGCGCCGGGCGGAACCATCGCCATCGCGGAGTTCCTGGTGGACGATGCGCGAACCGGCCCGCCGGTGAGCCTGCTCTTCGCCGTCAACATGCTCATCAATACCGATGAGGGCGACACGTGGTCGTTTGGCGAGATCGCCGGCTGGCTGCGCGATGCCGGTTTTCGAGACCCGCGGACCATCGAAGCGCCGGGGCCTTCGCCGCTCATTCTGGCGACGAAGCCGTAGTATACTCACATTCACGGAGGAACTCATGCGCCGCCGCGCAACACTGTTGTTGTGCGCTTTTCTCATGCTGGGTGCGGCCTGCACCAGCCGCAAGCCCGCCGTCGAGGTGGATTCCGCCAGGCTGGGAATCTTCAAAGCGCTGCCGCGCGTCATGGATTCGGCCGCCAACCCCATCAGCGAGGAGAAAGCGGTCTTGGGCCGCATGTTGTACTACGATGCCCGCCTTTCCAGGGGCCAGGACGTTTCCTGTAACTCCTGCCATGAGCTGAGCAAGTACGGCGTCGACAACCAGCCGGTGTCCGATGGCGACAAAGGGCAGAAGGGCACGCGCAACGCGCCTACGGTCTACAACGCGGCGGGGCACTTCGTGCAGTTCTGGGACGGCCGCGCGCCCACCGTCGAGGAGCAGGCCAAAGGGCCCATCCTCAACCCGGTCGAAATGGCCATGCCGGACGAGAAGAGGGCGCTGGCCGTGGTCAACTCCATGCCCGAGTACGTCGCGGCGTTTCAGAAGGCTTTCCCGGGCGAGAAGCATCCGGTGACCTTCGACAACCTGGCCAAGGCCATTGGCGCCTTCGAGCGCAAGCTGGTCACGGTTTCGCGCTGGGACAAGTTCCTGGGCGGCGGCCAAGCGGCGCTCAGCGACGCGGAAAAGGCCGGGCTGAACATGTTTCTGGATGCCGGCTGCCAGAATTGTCACAACGGCATTTATGTGGGCGGCAGCATGTTCCAGAAACTGGGCTTGGCAAAGCCCTGGGACAACACCAACGACCAGGGCCGTTTCGCGGTCACCAAGCTGGAAGCCGACCGCATGGTGTTCAAGGTGCCCACCTTGCGCAACATCGAGAAAACCGCGCCTTACTACCACGACGGCTCGATTGCCACGCTGGAGGAGGCGGTGCGCCAAATGGCCGATCACCAGTTGGCACGGACGCTGAGCAAAAAGGAGGTCGGCTCGATTTCGACCTTCCTGAAGGCGCTGACCGGCGAACTCCCCACCGAGTACATCCAAGAGCCGCCGCTGCCCAAGAGCACGGCCAAGACGCCCAAGCCGGACAAGGCGTGACGCCTCCCACCAGGACGTAAATGCCGAGGTCCTTCAACTGCCTCCAGGCCAGCGCCTGGCCGCGCCGGAACACGGACGCCGGGCGAATTCAAAGGTGGGGCATGCTTTAGCTTGCCCAGACCACCCGGCAGACTCCGTAGACCGCAAAGGCCGCCAGGCCGGCCGTCCAGAGATGGCCCCGGATGCGGCCGTTCCAGGGCAGCGCGAAGAGCATCGCCAAAGCCAGCGGACTCAGGCCATTGAAGCGGACGGCTTCGCCCCAATGCCCTTTCGCCAGGGCGAACAGAGCGTGGGTGACGCCGCAGAAGGGACACGGACGGCCAGTCAGCCAGCGGAATCCACAGAGCCGGAACCCCGGGTCGGGCGGCGCGAAGTAGCACAGGCCGGCCAGCAGAAGGCCCGCCGCCGCGGCGCGGATGAGGATGCCGCGCGCCGCCATCAGAGCGTTTCCGCGGTCCGTGGATCGAAGCCCACAATCTCTTTGTAGGCTACGGTGACCGCGGCGACCGTCACCGGCACCGCGACCAGCAGCCCGACGATGCAGCACACAGCCCCGAGAATGTCCACCAGCACCATCAGCAACAGGAACATGGTGAAGCCGAAATAGTCGTTCTTCACCACCGCGTGACTGGCCTGCATGGCCGGCCAGAAGTCCATGCGTTTATCCACGATGAACAGGAAGGTGAACTTGAACATGGCGGCCACCACCAACCCCGGGATAATGCAAAACAGCGTTCCGCAGCCAACCAAAAGCGAAATGATGAGCGATGCCACCAGCGCGGGCACGAAGTAGTTGAAGCCCTTGAAAAGGTCGCCGAAATCGGTCCGGCGATTCAGCAACTTCTTCATGCAGAAGATCTGGAAGCCGGCGATCAGGGGGCCCTGCAGGATCATCGGCACCATGCCATTGAGGACCGCGAAGACAATCGTGAGCAGAATGAAAGTGCCGATGTCGGCTTTCACCATTTGCCATCCCTGACCCACCCAATAGCCGGGGCGCGCCTTCACGGCGACGGGAGGCGTCCAGACGGGCGGAGCGGCGCCGCCGGACGCGCTGGAAGCCGCCGCGAGAGACTCCCCGCAGTTGGGGCAGAATTGGACATCCGTACCGATCTGGGTACCGCACTTGTGGCAGAACATGAGATCTCCTTAACGTGGGCTGCGACAGGAATGATAGCATCCGGCTGAGTGGCCTGGGTAGCTGCGTACCTGCCGGCACGCCGCGCGGCCAAGGTGGACCCCGTCAGAGCGCTTTCCGCGGAATGACGCGAGTTCCCGTTTACGTTGCCAGCCGGGGATACAATCGGGCGCCGATGAAGACCAGGATGGCGGTGGTCAGGAGGATGACCACATAGTCGCGACTCAGACCGAAGGCGCTGGTGCTGCCGGCAAGCATGAAAGTGCGCAGGGCGTCGACGACGTAGGTCAACGGATTCAGATGAGGAAGGGTCTTCAGCCAGCCGGGCATGATGGTGGTAGGGTAAATCGCGTTGCTGGCAAAGAACAGCGGCATGGTGAGCACTTGGCCGACTCCCATGAAGCGTTCGCGCGTCTTCACAATGCAGGCAATGATGAGCGAGAACGTCGAGAACAACGTCGCGGCAAGGACAACGAGGACCAGCACGTTGAGGAGCGCGAGCGGGCTCCCATTCAGCTTCACCCCGAGAATCAGCGAGAGGCAGTATACGATGGCAGCCTGCGACAGAGTGCGTGTACCGGCGGAGAAGCCCTTGCCGAGCACCAGCGCCGCGCGCGGAGTTGGGCTGGCGAGGAATTTCTGCACAATGCCGAGGTCGCGCTCCCAAATGACGTTGATGCCGTAAAATATGGCCACGAAGAGAACGCTTTGCGCCAGGATGCCGGGAGCGATGAAGTCCAGATAGGGGACGTTGCCCGTGTGCATCGCGCCGCTCCGTGAGAACACTTGCCCGAAGATGAGCAGCCACAGCGCGGGCTGGAGGGCGCGGGTGACGAGTTCCGTGAAATCGTGACGCAGCTTGCGCAACTCAAACTCGGTGACGACGAACGTCTTCTCGATGAAGCCGGTGAAAGGGTGGATGAAAGTGGCAGTCATAGGGTTGGGGCTAGCCAAGGCGCTGGGCCGTCGCGCGTTCGGCGGATACGTCGTGGAAGTTGCCGCCCGAATCGAGGGCGCTGCCGGCATAGTGGACGAAGACCTCGTCCAGCGTGTGGCTGCCGCCGCCGAGCGAGGCCTCAAGTTCCGTGCAGGTGCCCAGCGCATCCAGTTTGCCCAGGTGCATGATCGCGATGCGATCGCAATGGCTCTGCGCCTCCTCCAGGTAGTGGGTGGTGAAGAACAGTGTGGTGCCGTAGTTGGTCCGAAGATCGGCGAGATGTTTCCAGACGGCGTCGCGCGCAATCGGGTCCAGCCCGACGGTCGGCTCATCGAGGAAAAGCACCCGCGGCCGGTGCAGTGTGGATTGGGCGATTTCCAGGCGCCGGACCATGCCGCCGGAGTATTGGCTCACCAGGCGCCCGCTCTCGGCAGCCAGGTCCATGAACTCCAATGCCTCCTGGATGCGCGCCTGCCGCTCGCCGCGTGGCAGGTCGTAGAGTTTGGCGAAGATGAGCAGGTTCTCGTAACCAGTGAGCGAACCGTCCACGGAGACCGCCTGCGGCACATAACCGATGGAGCGGCGAACGTCGACCGCCTGGGTGGCGATGGAGAAACCGGCCACGCGCGCCTCGCCCGAGGAGGGCGGTAACAGCGTGGTGAGCATCTTGATGGTGGTGGTCTTGCCGGCTCCGTTGGAGCCGAGCAAGCCGAAGACCTCGCCGGCGTCGACCGAAAGGGTCACAGAATCGACCGCCGTAAATGCGCCGAAGCGGCGCGTCAGCGATTTGATGTCCAGAACGACTTCGCTCAAACCAGTTCCACCACCATCTTGCCGATGTTCTGCCCTTGGAAGAGACCGATGAAAGCGCCCACCGCCTGGTCGATTCCTTTCACGACCGTTTCTTTGTGCTTCAGCTTGCCGGCTTTGAAATAGCCGCCCACTTCCTGTTCGAACCCGGCTCGACGGTCCAGCCAGTCCGAAACTATGAAACCCTTCATGGTGAGCCGTTTCGTGATGATGTTGAATAGATTGCAGGGGCCAGGGCGCGGCTTTCCCTCGTTGTAGCCGGAGATGCCGCCACAGGCGATGATCCGGCCGTGCATCCGTAACGCCGAGAGCGCCGCTTCGAGCGTTTCGCCTCCCACATTATCGAAATAGACATCGATTCCGTCCGGCGCCTCCCGATTCAATTGTTCGAGCACCGGCCCGGTCTTGTAATTGAAAGCGGCATCGAATCCGCATTCTTCCCGCAGAAACTTGACCTTTTCCGCCGAACCGGCCGATCCGATCACACGGCACCCGCGCAATTTCGCCAGTTGCCCGGCCACATTGCCGACGGCGCCGGCGGCTCCCGAAATGAAAATGACGTCGCCGGCTTTGACTTCCACCAAATTTAGCCCGACCCACGCGGTCATGCCCGTCATGCCGAGAGTGCCGAGGTAAACCGAGAGCGGCTGAATCTCGCGGCTGACCGGATGCAAGTCCTTGGGCGAAGCCACGAAGTATTCCCGCCAGCCAAAGTTGGAAGTGACGATATCACCCGGCTTGAATTCCCGGGCGCGCGACTCGATGACATCGCCGACTGCGCCGCCGTCGAGAGGTTTACCCAATTGGAAAGGAGACGCGTACGACTTCCCTTCGTTCATGCGGCCGCGCATGTATGGGTCCACCGACATAAAGAGGTTGCGAACCAGCACCTCTTGATCTTTCAGTGGTTCCGAGTCGGTCCACACCAACGTAAAGTTAGCGGCGGTTGGAATCCCGCTGGGGCGGGAGGCCAGGCAAATCTCCCGGCTGGTAAGTCTCGACATAGACATAATCTCCTTCGGGTCGGCCCAACATGGCGGCGGCCCGGGATCGGATGCCGCCGCCCACGAGGCAGGCCTACTCGAGGACCACCGGCCGCCAGGATTTGTCGGGATTGAACCGCGTCATCTGGCGGGCTTGGATGTCCGTCGTGGCCCCCAGGTCCTTCTCATAGACCACTCCCTCGTGATTGATGAGAAGAGTCCGCACTCCGGACACGCCATACTCCGCGGGCCAGGCGACCAGAGCGAAGCCGCCAATCATCTTACCGTTCACCACATAGTCGAAGGCGCCTCCGGCAGCGTCCGGCCCCTGCGATTTCAGCACACGGAAGTAGTATCCATGGTATGGTTCCGGCTTCTTGCCCCCGGCCGGATTCGCGGCCGCGGCCCCGGCGAAAGCTCGCGAAACCAGACTGTCGGGAACGCCATCCGCATACAGCCCATCCTGCTTGCCCGGCGTGGCGGCGATCTTCTGCGCATATTTCAGGACACGATCTCCGTCGCGGGGCGCTGCGGCGTATTCCAATTGCGCCTCTGCGTAGCCCCGGCAAACCTCCATGGCGTTCAATTCGTTCCGGCCAATCCGGCGGGCGAGAATCTCGAGCCTCCCGCTGGCCGAATCCAGTTGCCATTTTCCGTCCCTGCGAATCACGGGAACCGGAAAGGGCCACTCTTGTTCCCCTACCGTAAAGGTCACCCTGTCGGGCGTCAAGCGGTCTTCGTCAATGCGGAGCTTTTCGTGAGCCGAGCGCGCAAACTCGGCGCGCAGATCCTTATCTTCGGCGGGATCGCCGGATTCGACTATGTCCTTGCCCTCCGGTCCGAAAAGCTGGAGGAGGGCCGCCGTGTCATTGTGCTCCGCCGCATCAATAGTGGCCTGAACGGCCTCTTGCGGCGTCGCAAATGTGCGCTGCGCGTCCTTTGGGGCGGCTGGCAATAGAGGCGCCGCAACCACCAAGCCGGCGGCCAGGAGCCAACCGAGCCGCGTCAGGCTGTTTTTCGAGTCAATAGAATTGATTTTCGCCATGGTTCTTTCTCCTATCGACGTCCGCCACCGCGGTTTCCGCCGCCACCCCCGCCGCCACCACCCCGGCTCGGCGCTCCGCCCCCACGCGGGGCGCTTCCGCCGCTGCGGGCGGGCCCGAGGCTCGAATACCCGTGGTCGCTCTGCATCCGCGCCGCTCCGCCCTCCCGAACACCGCCGAAAGCGCTACGGTTCTTCGCAGGCGCGCTCGGCGCAATCTGCCGATTGCCCATTCGCTCGGCTCCGGTTTGGGATCTGGCGCCTCGAACCTGCGCCTGTGAGGCAGTTCCGCGCGATTGCAGATTTTGGCGCACGTTGCCTCCGTAACGGTTGGAGACAGCGGAATTCGAATACGGCACACCCTGGCGATGCGAGGCATCGTGGGACCATGCGCTGGTTCCATTCAGGCTGCCGATACCGCGGGAGTTGAAATTGTACCGGTGAATGAAGTTGTTGTTGATCATAATATTGTGGCTGCCCCAGCCGAAACCCCAACCCCAGCCGCCCCACCCGCCCCAGCCGCCGCCAAAATAGAATCCCATAGGGATGCCCACACCAAATCCCCAGTAAGCGCCCCCTCCGTACGGAGGGTAATACCAACTTGCGTATGGATAGTAAAGCGGCGGGCCCCAGAAGTAGGCAGGATCGTAATTGGGCAGGTAGATCACTTGCGGATTAGCGGGCTGGATCACAATGGCGGGTTGCCCGTTGTCGTTGGTGGTGGTCACGGTTTGCTGAGGCGTCGAGGACAGTTTTCCGGCCTGCTGCGCCTTGAGCCGCATTCGCTGCACGGCGTCCATCACGTCGGCCTGCTGATTCAGAAACGCGTTCCCAAGATTTGTGGTCCACGTGATGTCCTGGTTCAACCGTTTGACGAGGTCCGGAAAAACCACTAAGGCCTGTATGCTCGGGTCCCAGTTTTGCTGCTCCGCCGCTTGGGTCAGAGCGGCGCCCGTGATGCCCGGGTTTCGCTGGAGCCACTGTAAGGCTTGAACGAGTTCGAGCGGATAGGTGGACGCCACCAGGATCTGGCTTACCAGCGGATCCGGGTAGAGTGCCACGGGCGCCACCAAATCGTCGAGTTGATCGGGCGTCAGCGCCTGGTTGGGAGGGGGAAGTTCCGGAGGCTGTTGGGCAAGCAGTAGCTGGCCCGTCGGGACCAGTAGCAGCGCGGCACAGAAAACGGCCTGCATGGGGAAGAACGACAAATTGGAGCGTTTCATGGATTCCGATCCTCTCGGGCGTGCAATTCCTTCGGGAGACTTTCTCCGCGCGCCCGCAATTCTTGCGCGGCCTGGAACCAGTCTTCTTCCGGAGATCCCTCCGGACAGCCTCTGGCTTGCCACAGCGCATAAGCCAGCGCGGCGATGTCCTCGTGCCCAAAGATGGCGATGCCGTGTTCATTCACAGCGGCCCGGTGCGCCTGCTCGGAATGCTGGTGAGCTTTTTGGGAGTACTCGAGAGCTTGCCTGGAGCGCTCTTGCCCGGTCTGGTGATCTTGCTTCTCATGGGCTTCCGCGGCGCTGCGATGAGCGTGGGCGGCACTATCGTGCAGCTCGGCGGCGCGTTGATGATTTTCGTAGTGCGATCCGTGGTTATAGCGAGTAGACATTAGAAAGTCCCTATCTTTCCCGACTTGGTGTGGGCTTCCCTGGCCAGCTTGTAAGCGTGATCCGAGTACTCCAGCGCTCGTTCCGCATGCCAGCTTCCGGCTACGCCGTCCCCTTTTTCGTTATGTTCGGCAGCAGTACGATGGGCCTGTGCCGCCAGTTCGTGCAGTTCGGCGGCTTTCCGGTGTTCCTCGTGCATCGCGTTTCCTCCTGTGGAAGCGTAGACAATTCACCTCTTATGTGCACGAGGCGGGCCAATCTCTTCCGGAGCGGATACGTCAGCGCCAGAGTCGTTTGACACCGCTTTGACGACCGGCCTCCCAGTGCGGAATTTGCACTCGCCATGACAGATTCTGCACGCACCTTCACGGCCGTATCAGCCAGGCACGTCACTTCAGGTGCGACGCCGCGAATTCCCAGTTCACCAGATGGTCCAGGAAGGCCTGCACGAAGTCTTTGCGGCGGTTCTGGTAGTCGAGATAGTAGGCGTGCTCCCAGACGTCGCACGTCACGAGCGCGGCTTGGCCATGCGCCATCGGCGTGTCCGCGTTGGACGTCTTGACAATCTTCAACGCGTCGTGCTCCTGTACAAGCCAGACCCACCCGCTGCCGAACTGCGCGACCGCCGCGGCCAGGAAAGCATTCTTGAACTCATCGAAGCCGCCGAAGGACTTCCCAATCAGGTCCATCAGCCGGCCGGCCGGCAAGCCTCCGCCGCCCGGCTTCATGCTCCTCCAGAAGAAGGCATGGTTCCATGCCTGCGCCGCGTTGTTGAAGACGGCTGCCTGGTCCGCCATGCCTGCGCTCTCCACGACAACCCTCTTCAACGGCCGTCCTGCCGCCCACGGCGTGCCGACGACCAGCTTGTTCAGGTTGTCCACGTAGGCCTGATGATGCTTGGAGTAGTGGAAGCCCATCGTCCGAGCCGATACGTAGGGCTCCAGAGCGTCCTGGGCGTAGGGCAGCGCCGGCAGCGTGAACGCGGGTGATCCGCCGGACGCAGCCGGATCGGTTGCAGACTTCTCGACATCCGGATTCATGTTCTTTCTCCTTCCTGTTGTGTTCTGTTACTGCGCGCATGTGGCGCGATGGGCTGACCCCTTTACTTCGTTTTCCCGATTTCTTCTTCTACTTCTTTTGCCCCTTGGGCATAAAACTTTTCCTCATCGGGCGCAAGCTCGCGGAGCAATCTCAGAAACTCTCCAGCATGTACACGTTCCTCGTCCGCTATGTCCTTGAGCACTTCCACGGCGAGCTGGTTGTCGGTTGATTCGGCAAGCTGCATGTACAACTGAGTAGCTTCGTATTCTGCGGCCACCATGAAGCGAATTGCTCTGACGAGCTCCTTATCCGTGAGTTTCCTGTCGTTTGATAACCCTGAAAAGGGCGTTCCGAACGCTGGCATGTTCATTCTCCTTTCGTACTTCTTTTCGGGCTTCCGCCCAACACTACCCTTCAGCGGCGCGCCGCTTGCGGCCGGCCGATTGCAAGGGCTTGTTGGACCGCCGGCCGGCACGGTCCTCACTCGCGGCGCCACCAGCCAGCCGGCGCCGGCCAAGCGGCCTCAGGTCTTAAGGAATGCCAGCAGATCGGCGTTGAGCTGGTCTTTGTGCGTGTACGCGAGGCCGTGGGGTGCGCCCGCATAGATTTTTAGGGTCGCGTGCTTGATCAACTTCGATGAGCGGAGAGCCGCGGCGCCGATCGGCACGATCTGGTCGTCGTCGCCGTGAAGGACCAGCGTCGGCACGTCGAACTTCTTGAGGTCTTCGGTGAAATCCGTTTCGGAGAACGCCTTGATGCAGTCGAAGGTGTTCTTGTGACCGGCCTGCATCCCCTGGAGCCAGAACGAGTCCATCATGCCCTGCGAGACCTTGGCGCCGGACCTGTTGGCCCCGAAAAACGGGCCGCTGGCGAGATCCTTGTAGAGCTGCGAGCGGTCGGCGAGGGAGCCGCGGCGGATCCCGTCGAACACCTCAATCGGCAAGCCGGCGGGATTGGCCGCCGTTTTCAGCATCAGCGGCGGGACGGCGGATATCAGTGCGGCCTTGGCCAGGCGTTTCGTGCCGTGGCGGCCGATGTAGCGGGCAACCTCGCCGCCGCCCGCGGAGAAGCCGATCAGGACGGCGCTTTTCAGATCGAGCGTTTGGATGAGCTCCGAGAGGTCGTCGGCATAGGTGTCCATCTCGTTGCCATTCCAGGGCTGGCTCGACCGGCCATGGCCGCGACGGTCATGAGCAATCGAGCGATAGCCGTTGGAGGCCAGGAACATCATCTGAGCTTCCCAGCTATCCGCACTGAGGGGCCAGCCGTGGCTGAACACGACAGGCTGTCCTGTGCCCCAGTCCTTGTAATAGATCCGGGTTCCGTCTTTCGTCTTAATCGCGCTCATTTTGTTTGCCTCCTGTCTTATCGGCGGGGGTCGTCGGCCTCTCATGTGCGGCTAACGATCCCGCTCAGTTGCCCCGCCCGCCTCAGCCGGAGATGAACTCCCAGAAAGCGGCATGGCGAGCCGGGCCGGCTGCAAGCGGATGGATCGGACATGTCTCTTCGGGATGGCCGAAAGCACCGCAATCTCGACAAGCATGCAATCGGATGGCCGATTCCAAGCGCCGGCGAATCGTCACCAGTGGAATGGCGGAACGTGCGGACTTTGCATTCGCGATGGCAGATTCTGCGCTTTCACGGCTGCGCCGGCAGAGCGAGCCCGGCTTTTGCCAGAGCGGGATCGGCAGGGACCGGGCACGTCGCACGCGTATCGCATGCCCGGCCCCTACGCGCCTTCGGCGGCGGCGATCCCCTTTTCGTTTTCGACCTTCCGGTCTTCAGCGGGCAGACCGCGTTCCGCCAGCAGCAATCGACGGAGCGAACGCAGATCGTTCAAGATCCTGCGGCTCGATGTGATGTGGAGATTCAGCTTGGCCAGATTATAGGACACCAGGAGCAGCGCCTCCTTGCGGCGGCTGGCGCCTTCGCGCTCCGCGGCCGCAATTTCGGCCTCCACGTCGCGCCGGGCTTCGTTCAGGGCTTCGGCGAGCATAGCCACATACTCGTGAGAACCCTCGATACTGTCAAACGGCGTCTCGGTTTCGTCGCTCACAACACGCCTTTCCGACCGCCTACCCCGGGGGTGGTCCTGCACAAACTCAATTATTTTTCCATTCTCGCACAAATCGGGGCGGGCGGCGGGGCGCAAATTCGGGGCCAGACACCCGCGTCCGCGCGGCGCAGGGCCGGGCCCAAAGGGCACCCCGCACCTCCGCGCGTTGGGACGCGGGTGTCTGGCCCCTAATTGCGGCGGGGGATATACTGTTTGGGAGGCGACTAGTATTCACATGCGATCCTTCCATGGCTCGATAGGCATACTCTTGCTCGCTGCGCTGTCAGCGGGCGCTCAAAGCACCAGCGGCACCTCCCCGGCCATTCCCCATCTTCAGAAGCAGGGCACCGCCACCCAGTTGATGGTCGACGGCAAGCCGTTTCTGATGTTGGCGGGAGAACTGCGCAACTCCAGTTCCTCCAGTTCCGAGTTTCTGAAGCCGATCTGGCCCCGGCTGGTGGCCATGCACCTCAACACCGTCCTGAGCGCCGTCCATTGGGAGCTGATCGAACCGCAAGAAGGCAAATTCGACTTCTCGCTGGTGGACAGCCAGATCCGGGACGCACACACCTACAATCTGCGGCTCGTTTTTCTATGGTTCGGAAGCTGGAAGAACGGGGTGTCCAGCTACATTCCGGCCTGGGTGAAGACCAATCAGGCGCGGTTCCCACGGGTCCAGGACAAGGAGGGCAAAGGCATCGAAACCCTCTCCACATTGAGCGCGGCGAACCGCGATGCGGACGCGCGCGCTTTTGCCGCCCTCATGCGGCACATCAAGGAAGTGGACACCTATCACACCGTCGTCATGATCCAGGTGGAGAACGAAGTGGGCGTCCTGGGCGACTCGCGGGACAGGTGCGAGGTGGCCAACAAGGCTTTCGAGGGACCCGTGCCAAAAGAGCTGCTGGATTATATCGGCAGCCACAAGGACCAACTGCATCCGCAGCTTCGCAAGGCGTGGGAGGCGGCCGGTTCCAAGACATCCGGGACCTGGGAACAGGTTTTCGGCAAAGCCGCATACACGGATGAGATCTTCATGGCGTGGAACTATGCGAGCTACGTGGGCCGGGTGGCGGCGGCGGGCAAGGCCGAATACCCGCTGCCCATGTACGTGAACACCTGGTGCTCGATGCCGGCGCCGGACCGTGGGCCCGGGACGTACCCCAGCGGCGGCCCCGAGCCGCAAGTGGGAAACATCTGGAAAGTGGGCGCGCCGGCGATCGACATCCGCTCGCCGGACCTTTACTCTCCGAATCTCCCCGTCTGGGTCAACTGGTACCGGGAATCCTACGCTCCGGACGACCCGCTGTTCATCCCCGAGACGGATGGCGCCACGGGCGCCTACCACGTCTTCTACGCCGTGGGGCAGCACGACGCCATGGGTTTCACGCCGTTTGCGATCGATGAGCTGGGCCTCGCGCCGCCCTCGCCTACGGCCACGGAGCCGGCGGACCTGCCGATAGCGCGGAGCTATGCCACGCTCACGCAACTCGCCCCGGTGATTCTGGAGAACCAGGGCAAAGGCAAGATGGCCGGCGTGGTGGTAGTGGAGGGCGAGGCGCCGCAGAAGATCGCGCTGGGCGACTACGTCCTGGAAGTGAGCTACCCGCGGAACAGGAGACCGCCGGCGCCGGCCCCCGCGCCTCCGCCCGCGCCAGTGTCCCCGGAACGTAGCGGCGCTCTCTTCATCGCCCTGGGGCCGGATGAGTACCTGGTGGCGGGCAGCGGACCGGTGAGCGTCACATTTTCTCCGAACACGCCGGGGGCGCCGACGGCCGGCATCCTCTCCATCGACGAAGGCACGTACGTGGACGGCCGCTGGGTTCCGGGACGCAGGCTGAACGGGGACGAGAACGGCCAGGGGAAATTCTTGCGGATCGGCGGCGGCCCGAGCCGCAATGGCCGCATCCAGAGGGTGAAGCTGTATCGGTACCGGTGACGCTTCAGCCGCGCAGACCAGGAGGCTATCCTAATGGCTGGCTGGGCGGTTCAGAGAAGCCACGATCTCGGCAACGCTAAGATTCTTCTGCCACTGCAATCGGTCTCGGGTGTAATCGCCCTTGCCAGACCGGTTCAACCGAAGGAAGCGGGCCAACCCGTCCGGACCGATCTCGCGTTGCAGCACTTCAAGGGCATAGCGCTCGAACTGCTCATCGGTCATGTGTTCGACGGGCGTCATACTTCCTGCTCCCGTAACCATTCTACCGGGTTCACAACCCGAACGTGCGGCGAGCCAACACGGCGCGCGGCCCTCTTAATGAATCGATCGCCGGTGGTTAGAAGGACGTTGGCTTCACCGGCTTCGGCGCTGCTCAAATGCAGCGCATCGAAGGCGCCGTAACCAACGGCTTCGAGTCCTTTTGCGCGCTCGATGATCTGGCCGTCCAGCGGGATTGTATTCCTCGCCAGCAACAAGAGCACCTGGACTTCGCGCCTCCGCTCGGGGTCCGGGTTGTCGCCCGTTTCGGCCTCTAACACGGTACTGGACAGCCACTCAATCGTACTTGTGCGGAGGAGCCGCAAGATCTGCTCCACGGCTTCGGCTCCCTCCGCTATACGTTGCTGGTCTTGGTCATCCGTCAAGCGATTCAGGCAGCAAGCGTCCAGGCATATTTTCACGTGTCCTCCCTGCAACTCGCCGTGCAGCCGCCATCGAGCATGGCGCAGATTTTGGTAGGCATAATAGTAAAGGCCCAGAGGGTAGAACCCCGTGGGCCCGTATCGTGCTCGCCTACGAGCGTAGCGGATAAACTACGATGGCCTCTCGACCACCTGAACAGATTGTGGCACAAACAGCGCTGATTGCGCAGATGCACACGTGGCGCAGAGTCTCACTCTGCCGGGCCCAATGCCACTTAGTTTTCGTGAAATCGATATTCTGCATGGATTGTGGGGCGGGCAATCCTGCCCGCAAGCCGGCCTTCCGGCCGGCTGGACCCGCTGGAAAGCGGGTCCGCAGGCTGAAA
>Ga0187877_1000397_pt1 | contig 56209 bp, 40 predicted proteins | sample June2016WEW_17_1_3_FD_132430 | JGI IMG/M metagenome (GOLD analysis project Ga0187877, IMG submission 132430) | Peatland microbial communities from SPRUCE experiment site at the Marcell Experimental Forest, Minnesota, USA - June2016WEW_17_100 | ecosystem: Environmental > Terrestrial > Soil >...
CCCCGAGGAGACCCCCAAAACAGGCTGGCAACCCTCTGCCAAACGGCGAGCTGAAGACAAGCCTGCGGATTCCGCGCCGGCCCTTACCCCAGGGCTGCTCGCCCTCGGCCAGGCTCTCGATCAGTGCGGACGGGGGCAATCGCCTGGTACCACGGCAAAGACCCGGGAAGTACCCAATCCTCAAGCGGATAGAGTATGATACTTGAATGCCCGGGCGGACCGTAGTCAAGCTGCACTGTTTGCCCGATGGCGGCTTTCCGCTCTTGGTAAGTTCCTGATGCTGGCCGCGGTTCTGCTTGCCGTCGCTTCCGCAATCGTGTTTTACATTATTGCAGGCTACCCCATTCTCCTGGCGTTTTTCACCCGGCGCGCGGCTCCCCCAGTGCGAAAGGACAAGGATTTCCGCACCACGGTTTCGGTGCTGATGGCGGTTCGCAATGGAGAGGAGTTCATCCGCGGGAAGTTGGAGTGCCTCCTGGGGCTCGATTACCCGGCGCAGTTGATGGAGATTCTGGTGGTATCGGATGGATCGACCGATGCCACCGAGGCGATCGCCGAATCGTTCGCCGATCGCGGCGTGCGCCTGATCCGCGCACCCCGCGCCGGGAAGGCGGCGGCGATCAACGTGGCGCTACGGCACGCTTCCGGGGAGATCCTGTTCTTCACGGATGTCCGGCAAGCGCTGAATTCGGACGCCCTTTCCCAGTTGGTGGCGAATTTCGCCGATCCGTCCATCGGCGCCGTCACCGGCGAGCTCCGCATGCTCAAGCCGGAGAGCACGGGCGAAGAGGCGGACATGGAATTGTACTGGCGGTATGAACTCTTCGCGCGCCGCCGCCATTCCGGAATCGACTCGACCTTCAGCGCCACCGGTTGCATCTACGCGATTCGCCGCAGTCTGGCCGCGCCGATTCCCCCCGACACGCTGTCCGATGACGTCGTGATTCCCCTGCGAGCCTTTTTCCGCGGTTACCGGGTGATCTTCGACCCGGAAGCCATCGCCTTCGATCACCCCACGTCCGAAGGCGGGGAGTTCCGGCGTAAGCTGAGGACCCTGGCGGGCCTTTGGCAGGTGCACGCGCGCCTGCCCGAGTTGTTCACCAGCGCCAATCGGATGCGCCTCGATTTCCTGTCGCACAGGTTCGCCCGGCTGGCGCTTCCCTGGGCCATTCTGCTGGTGTGGGCCGCGACGCTGGCGCTTCCAACTTCACCGTTTCGCCGCTTCCTGTTGATCGACGAACTGGCCCTGGTGGCTCTTGCAGCTCTGGATTACCTGGTGCCTAAGGGCCTTTTCCTGAAGCGTGTTTCTTCTCCGGCCAGAACTTTTTTCGCCATGAACCTGGCGTCGCTGCTCGCTATCGCGGTGTTCGTGGTTCCACCCGGGACTTTGTGGCGGCCCACCCGGGTGAAAGTGCGGCGCCGATGATCCGCATTCTCTGCATCTTCGGAACGCGCCCGGAGGGCATCAAGCTGTGTCCGCTGGTTCACCGGTTGCGCGCGCGGCCAGATCAATTTGCGGTGAAAGTCTGCGTGACGGCGCAGCACCGCGACATGCTGGACTAGGTTCTCGCGGCCTTTTCCGTCACGCCCGATTACGATCTCGATCTGATGGAACCGGGCCAGTCGCTGGCCGGTCTTACCGCGCAGATTCTGGCCGCGATCGAACCCGTCATGGAAACCGAGCATCCGGACTTGGTCCTGGTTCAGGGCGACACCACCACCACGCTGGCGGGAGCGGTCGGGGCTTTCTACGAGCAGATTGCCGTGGCGCACGTCGAGGCCGGGCTGCGCACCGGCGACATGATGCAGCCATTCCCGGAGGAAATGAACCGCGTTCTGACTTCGCGCATCGCGACGTGGCACTTCGCCCCCACGGCCAGGGCCGAGGCGGCGCTGCTCGGCGAGGGCGTCGCCCGTGAAAGAATCTTCGTCACGGGGAACACCGGCATCGATGCCGTGCTGTACGTTCGCGATGCGCTGGACCGGGGTGCCCTGCGCGCGCCCGAATGGCCATGGATGGATCCGGGCAAGCGGCTGGTGCTGGTCACCAGCCATCGCCGCGAGAATTTCGGGCCGGGATTCGACCGGGTGATGTGCGCGCTCTCGCTGGTGGCGTCGCGCCCCGACGTCCAGATCGTCTACCCGGTCCACCGTAATCCCAACGTGCTCGGCCCCGCGCACCGAATACTCTCCGGCTTTTCCAACGTGGTGCTGCTCGATCCCCTGCCCTACACCGCGTTTGTGGATCTGATGCGCCGTTGCTGGCTGATCGTTACGGACTCCGGCGGCATCCAGGAAGAAGCGCCCTCGCTGGGCAAGCCGGTGCTGGTCTTGCGTGAAAAGACGGAACGCCCCGAAGCGCTGGGTTCGACTGCTGCGATTCCAGTCCATCGCGGAGCCACTGGCTCCCTTGTCCGGGCGGTGGAGCTAATCCGGCCGAGCCGCTAGCGGGCTGGCGCCGCTGGCGCGCGACCGCGGTCCGCGCAGGTGGTGCAGCATGCGCCGGTATGCGGCGTCGCCCAGCTTCTGGTGGGGGGCGCCGCCGAGCCAGGCCTTGGTATCGCGAGCCAGTCGCCGGTCGGCCGCCCGTCCAGTCGCCCGGAGCGCGCCGACGTACTCTTGCACGTCGATGCCGGGCGCCGCCACCACCGCGCCCCGCATCTCGTCTGCCAGCTTGTCATCGAGTGCCGTCATGTGCGCCTGCGGCGCCTGGCGGTCGCGGGCCGCGAGCGTTTGATGTAGCGCACCGGCCAGATACCGCATCGGCTCCGCCGACCCATCCAGACCGTACACGAGCGACGGCGGCCGCAGGTACAGGATCTCGGCGAGGGCATCCCGCTCGCGGATGGTGGGGATGCCGGCATACGCACTGAGCACGGCGAGGTAGTCCTGCTCGCCGAGGAGCACGCCGAGCACGCCGATGTGGATCGCTACCTGCTTGACCAGCGCAATCGGCGCATCACATGCGGGCCTCATAGGACGAGGCAGCGAGTATAGCCGCTGACCGCACCACATCGCCAGCCCCAGGTACTGCTGGCGATAGTAGGGGTCGGAAGAGTGGCGCAGAGCATACTCCACGACCTCCAGGGTGCCGCGCGGGTCGTGCACGTGGAGCACGCCGTCGGTGTAGGTGACGACTTGGCCGCGCTCCGCGAGCGTGGCCGGCGGGGCAGCGGACGGGGAGACTGGCGGCCCGGAGATGTCGGTGTGGTCTACGGGTTACCCCAGTCCGGGGATCTGAGCCCGAGGGATCAGGAGCGAGTGCCCGCGGCGCTCGACCGCGATGTCCCCCCGGTGGATCATCGCATAGACCGACGGCACCGGAAGCCCGGTCAACTGGGCATACTCGCGGACGCGCACCGCAGTGCGATATTTCAGGTTCTCGGGGGCTAGGGGAACTGGATCAATCTTCCTTCTCGTGGCGACAGTATGCCTTGCATTACCCCTCAGTGGGCGCTTGCTCCCGGATGTTTGCCCTGGCGTGCCCACTGGGAGATCAGTGGGGAAAACTTCGTTGGGTGCCGGCCAGATCGATCACGGGCTTGCCGGCAAGCGCAATCTTCGCCGCCGCCTCAATCGCCGGCTTCTGCGTTACCACCAGGCAGTCGCACCAGGCGAGGACTTCCTTCAGGTCGGACGCCATCAGCCTGCCGATGTGCGGTAAAGCGTTCAAAACGAAGTTCCGATTGCTGCCATAGATCAGGTCTAGCCGGATGTGCGGATCGTAAATCTTAACGTCCTTCCCCTTGCCCATCCAGTGCTCGATGGCGGCAACCACCGGGCTTTCCCGAAGATCGTCGGTGTCTTCCTTGAAAGCTAACCCGAAAATGCCTATGCGGCTGCCAGGGGAATCGAGCACCTGATCGACAGCCCTCTCCAGGTGCCGTTGATTGCTCGGCAGAATCGACTCCAGCAGCGGCAGCTTAAGGTCCAGGCGCATGGCGCGATAGGTCAAAGCTCGCAGATCCTTGGGCAGGCAGGAGCCCCCGAACGCAAAGCCCGGTTTCAGGTAGGCGGCGGAAATATTCAGGCGCTCGTCGCGACAGAGAGTCTCCATCACCTCGAAGGGGGACACACACAGACGCGCGGCCAACGCGCCGACTTCGTTGGCGAAGGCGATCTTGAGAGCGTGAAACGCGTTGCAGCAGTACTTAATCATTTCCGCTGTGCGCAACGAAACCAGGCACGGATCCACGCCCAGAGGAGCGTAAATCTCTGCCACCGTCCGAACGGCTTGCGGATCGCTTCCGCCCACCACGACCAGCGAGGGATCCATGAAGTCGCGCATGGCGACGCCTTCCCGCAGGAATTCGGGGTTTGACACCACCGAGAGCAGCGGGTTTTCCGCCAGCAGCGCGCCGGTCAACTCCTCGGTTGTCCCTGGAAAAACCGTGCTGCGGATCGCCAGAATCAGGGGGCGGCTGCGTCCGCTGAGATGCTGGCGGATCTCGCCGAGCACCCGCTCCAGTTGTTCCACCGAAAGATTGCCGTTGCGGGCTGACGGCGTTCCCACGCAAATGAGCGCGATATCGGAGAGGGCCAAGCCCGAGGCGAACTCGGTGCTGGCGGAGAGACTCCCCGCGGCGACCGTTTCCCGGATCGCCCCTTCCAGTCCCGGCTCGTAGAATGGCGCTCTTGCGGCCAGGATGCTGGCGATCTTGGCCTCGTCTTTGTCTATGCCATATACGCGATGGCCCAGTTTTGCCAGGCAGGCCGCGGTCACGCAACCGACGTATCCCAACCCCAGCACGGCGATGGACTGGCTTTGTCCCGAATTGAGCACGAGCCTAGTATCCCACGGCGCGAATAGCGTTTTCAGATTGTGTTGCGGACGGCGCGGTCAGATCCACCCGCGGACGAAATAATAGATGATCTTCGCGCTTTCGGTCGCTTCGTCCAGGAATGCCGGCCAGCGAAGTAACCACTGGGTGGCGCGCTTGCGTGCGTCGGGGATAGGCCGGGGCAAGACGTTCATTCCCACTTTTCGAAAGGCCAGCAGACGCGCCGTACGGAGAGCGTTCTCATGCGTCGATTGGGACGCGTCCTCCGTTACGAAGATATCGGCGGGCACGCCCTCGGCCATCAACAGGCGGCGCATATGTTCGCTGGTTTGGGATCCTACCAGCACGATTTTCCGGAAACCGCCGGTCTGGTACGCGCGGACGGCGTACAGGCAGCGCAGGAGGGTGCCTTCGGCCGGGAATCCGCCAGCCAGATCGCCGGCGGCGAGCACGATGAGGGTATCTGCGTTCGGATCGGTCCACGGGCCGGCCAACTTTCCCCCGTACCAGGACACGCAAGGTGTGAATGTCGAGAAAAGATAGAGGAATCCCATGGATGCGCAAATCGCCACCAGGGCCCGCCACAGCCGTTTCATCGTAATGACTCGGGAAGGGACGCCGGATTCAGCAGGACCCGATCCGGGCCGATGACGCTCCACTGCTTGCCGTGCTTTCGGCACTCCAGGCGCGGCAATCGCTCCCGGCATTCCACGACTTTCTTGCCAGCGTATTCCACATAACTCCCGCCTGCGAAGAACAACTCCTCGGAAGAGAAACACAGCACGGCGGCGTCGCTCGCCCAGCTGAGGGAACTCCACGCTCCCTGGCGTGCGGCGAAGAAAAACCAACGGCGTTCGCCTGCGGCGGCGTACTCGTAGGCCACCGCTCCATTCGCGCCCGGGTCCATCAGCTCCAGCCGGGCTTCCGCGATCCCCCGTCCGAAGCCGATCACGGCCGCAAATTCGGCTGGACACTCCCCGCCTGTGCTCCAGCGGGCTACCGGCGCCGGGACCGTTAATCCGTAGGCGGGGGAATACTCGCCCATTTCCACGGCGCACTCCCAGCGGGGCAGCCCCGCCGGAAGAATCACCAGCGATTCACCCCCCAGGCAGGAGACCAGCGCCGGCCCTTCGGCCGCCACCGAAACCTCCGGCGCGAAATGCCAATAAATATCGAACCAGTGCGTCCCGCATCCCTCCGCCAGGTCGCGCACCAGCCACAACCCCGCGCCCCATCGCAATACCCAGCGGCGATGCCTCACCGGATCGGCGAGCCGCTCGTATCCCGAATGGCAGCCCTCAAAGAGATCGAAAGTCTCCCCGGCCACCCACCTGCGGACCTGCGCGCGGGGCAGGCGTCCCCAGGAGAACGGCCCCCGCGGGTTGGCCTGGTGGCGCCCATCGATGGCCATGGTATTGTGCGCGGACGTGCCGCGGAACCTCTCTCTCGCGGAGCCCTCCGCATAGGCGCAAGTCCCCGGGTCGGTCAGCCATAGGCGGCGCTGCCTGGCGAGCTGCACGCTGAGCGTATCGGCGTGGCCGTGCCCGGCGGAGAGCGCCCCCAACTCGCCGCCGTCGATAAAAAGCTGGCTCACCGGCGGACCGGGCGACGTCATGGCGTAGATGCCGGAGGCCGGCAATGCCACGGACCGCACCGGTAGCGCCGCCCGCGGGAGGGCGTCAAAAGCTTCGGCGCTCTCGGGTCCCAGCAGCCAGAACGTCTCTTCGCACAAACCCGGGGCCGCGGCCTTGAATTTGCCATCGCGAAAGAGCGCGGCGCCCGTCGAAAGCGGATCGAGCATGTGCTCGGGGCGGTTCCGCGAGGGGTCGAACAACCGGCCGCCGTCGTCGTCCCCAAACCGCGGCAAGGCTCCCGCCTGCGAAAGCTGTGCCAGCGCCGCCAGCATCCCGCGAATTGTATCATCTAGTTCCGGCGGGACGGCCACCCCGTTGCGTGACGCCATCAGCCGCGCGTGCAGGAAGAAATCGAGAGCGTAGACGTGGTAATAGATGGACTGCTCGAAATGCAGCCCGTCGGCGCGCACTTGCCGGCGGGCTTCTTTGCAAACGATGCGCCAGCCGGTCTTGCGCCATTGGCCCGCATCCGCCAACCCCGGATAGCGCAGTCCGATGAGAAAGAGGGCCGTGCCTTCGCCCAGCAGGTGCGTGTTGGGAGAGAAGTACGTAGAGAGGAAACGGCTGATGTACCAGGCGGAGCGGGCGATCTCCCGCGTCGTATCCCGCTGGAGTGCTTCTGAATCCGCTGGAGTCCCTTCCAGCAGAAACGCCGCCCACATCAACGACAACGCCCGGAATGCGACCTCCAGCGTGCTGGCCCAGTTCACTCCCATGGGGTAGGGGTTCTTTCGCCGCCAGTCGTGCCAGAGATCTTTCAGGCCTGCCGCGAAACGCTCGTCGCCGGTCAACCGATAGGCTTTCGCCAACGTAACCAAAGACTGAAGCCGGTTCAGTTCCCAGATTACCTTGTGGTCGCCCATTTCGGCGAAGTCCAGAAAGCCAATGGCCGGCCAGGGGATGAACGGCGCCCGTTTTCCGTGGACGGGATCGAGGCTCCAATCGATGTCGTGCCCGAAATCGAGGCCATGGTACCCCAATAGGTCGAAGCGGCCGTCCAGGATGCGCTCGGCGCCGGCCAGGATCGTGTCCGCCTGTTCCGGCATGCGACGGCGCAACATCTCGATCACGCGGGGCACATCCCCGGGATCGCAATAGAAGTGGCCGCGGGATTCGCCGCCCGAGCGTGCTCCGCGATAGGGATCCAGGCCCAAGCGATACAGCAGGACGTCCCACCGTTTGCCGGCCTCCTGGCGGATACGGCCATGAATCTCATCCCAACCCATGCGGGAGAGCCGGGCGATGGTTGACGGTGCGTTCACGCCTGGGCCGCCCGTGTCGTCACGGTAAACTGCGGCGCTTCATCCAGGACGCGCTCGAAGCATCCGGCTACGTGCTCCCAGGAACAGCGCGCGGCCACCATGTCCCAGGCGGCGGCCGCCTGACGCTGGCGCAACCCGGCGTTGGCCAGCAATTCGGAACAGGCGGCGGCGAACGCCTGCGCCGAGTCTGCCAGGCGGATATCATTCGGGTGGTGGACCTCCAGCCCTTCGGCGCCAATCGTAGTCGAGACCACCGGCACGCGGGCGGCCATGGCTTCGTAGATCTTCAGCCGGGTGCCGCCGCCGATGCGCAAGGGAACAATGGAAACGGCTGCGCTCCAGAGGAACGGGCGAATATCCGGAACTGTGCCTGTTACACGAATCCGCTCATCGCCGCGCCCCAAGGCGGCTATCGAAGGCGGGGGCGTGCGCCCCACGATCGCCAGTGAGCAATTCGGGCGCTGGCGGCGAATGAGAGGCAGCACTTCTAGCGCAAACCACTGGATCCCATCTACGTTTGGCAGCCAGTCCATAGATCCCACAAACACCAGATCGATGGTCTGGTCCGGGAACGGGCCGGGTGGCGTGAGGCCTTCGATATCCACGCCAGTGGGAATGGCGGTAACCCGTGTCACGCCGAAAAGCTCCCGCATGGTGCGAGCGTCCTGCTCCGAAACGGCCACCACGCGAGCGGCCGCGCGGCACGCCTGCCGCTCGAACCGGAACATGCGGCTGGCCTGAAGCCGGTAATACCACCGCCCGAGCGGATCGGAGGCATGTTGCGCGCGTCGCCTCCAGATCATGGTCTCCACGTTGTGCTGGAAGAGTACACCGCGCTCCAGGTCCGGGAAATAGGATGCCGGATTCAAGAAGTCGACCACCGCGCGATCGAACCGCTCGTTTGCGATCAGGCGCTGCAAAAACGCGCCCATGGCGGGAGCGTGGTACCGGCGGATGGCGAGAGGCATGGGGTCGAACAGGCTCTCCGCCAGTTCGAGGGCAAACCCAGCCGAGCGCTTGTCCCGGACGCGATGCTGGAATGGATAGGCCCGCGCGCAGTACTCCTTGGCCCGGGCCGGCCCCTCCGGATGTAGCGGGTCCTCGATGGCTACGTAGTGGATCTCATGCCGCCGGTGGAGTTGGCGAAGCATTTCGAGGGTCCGGATCTGCCCGCCCTTGGTGGTGGGGTGCATGAAATTGGTATTGACCCAAAGAAGCTTCATAAGGTGGAGCGGGCACCGGCGGGCGAAAGCAGTCCGCCCCATCGCTCCTCGCGTTTGCCGGTGAGGAACAGGTCGCCCCAGAGTTGCAGGTTGAGCAGTCTCCAGAGCCGGTCGGTAACATCGTACCGGCCGCCTTTCTGCCGCTCCACGAGAGATTCCACCTGTTGGCGGTCGAGGTAAGCCGCTAACAGGCCGTCGCGGGCGGTGAGCAGGCCGAAAAGGCGGTCGGCCCGGGGATCCCGCAACCACTGCCGCAGCGGGGTGGGGAACCCCATCTTCTTGCGGTAGACGATCTCCGCCGGTAGCAGATCCTCCACGGCCTTTTTGACGATGTACTTGCCTTCCCCATGCCGCAATTTCAAATCGCCGGGCACCCGCGTCGAGAATTCCACAAACTCGTGATCCAGAAACGGAACGCGGCTTTCGAGCGAGGTCGCCATGCTCATCTGGTCCTGCTTCATGAGCAACTCGACCAGGTACGTTTTCTGATCCGCGAACAGCATCCGCGAGAGAAGCAGCCCGGCGCCTCTCTGGTCCCAGTACCGGCGGAAATTCGCGTATGCCGGCTCTCCATCGGCCGCCAGGAGGAGCGCGGCGCGCTCGGCGCCGGGAAACGCGCTGTAAAAGTTGTCCAGGTAAAGAGATTCAAGATCCTCGCCCAGTCCCACGAAGGTATGCTGAAGCTTGCGGCGAACGCCGGCGGAGAGCAGACGGGAGGATGCCACGGCGGCCCGGATCGCCCGCCGCAGGGGTCCAGGAACCGCCATCCGGTAGCGGCGCAGCCACTGCTCGTTCCAAAGGTAGAACCGGTACCGGCCGTAGCCGGCGAACATCTCATCGCTGCCTTCCCCGGTGAGCGCAACCTTGACCTGCTCCACCGCCAGCTTCGAGACGAAGTACAGCGAGACGCTCGAGGGCCACACGAGGGGTTCATCCTCATGCCATACCAGCTTGGGCAGGGCATTGAAGAAATCCTCCATGCCGATGACCACCTCGTGGTGCTCCGTGCCGATGGTCTCGGCCACGCGCCGGGCGTAGGAAAGCTCGCTGTAGGGCGCCTCATGGTAGCCCACCGAGAACGTTTTGACCGGACCGGTGAACATGCGCCGCATGAGCGCGGCGATGGCGCTGGAATCGAGGCCGCCGCTGAGAAACATGCCCAGCGGGACGTCGCTCATCAAGCGCATGCGCACGGTTTCCTCGAGCCGCTGGCGGCATTCGCGGATCCACGATTGGTCGTCGCGCTCTTCAGCCGGAGCGGCCTCCGGAATCTCCCAGTACTGGCGGATTTCGAGCGCCGGCCGTTCGCCGCTAACGTCCAGGGTCAAATGATGGCCCGGCATGAGCTTGCGGATGCGCGAAAACAGCGTGCGCTCCTCGCTCACATAACCGAAGGCCAGGTATTCCGGCAGCAGCGATTCTTCGAATGAAGCTGAGATACCCGGGTGTTCCAGCAGGGCCTTGATTTCCGAAGCGAAGGCGAACAGGCTGCCGTCCCAGTAGTAGTAGAAGGGCTTCTTGCCCAAGCGGTCCCGCGCGCAGAATAGCCGCCGCGCGTTCTTGTCCCAAATGGCGAACGAGAACATACCGCGGAAATGGTCCAGGCACCGGGGGCCGTACTCTTCAAAAGCGTGGAGGATGGCCTCGGTATCGCTGCGGGTGGCGTAGCGATGCCCCGCCTGCTCGAGTATGGGCCGCAGGTCCGCGTGGTTGAAGATCTCGCCGTTATAGGTGATCCATAAGCTGCCGTCCTCGTTCGACATCGGCTGCTGACCCGTGGCCAGATCCACGATACTGAGCCGCCGGTGGCCGAGGGAGGCCCAGTTGTCTTGGTAGAAACCGGAATCGTCGGGCCCGCGGTGGCGGATGATCTCCGTCATCCGCTCGATCAAGGGCCGATTCGGTTCCGTCGGCCGGACGGTTACAAAGCCAGCGATTCCGCACATGCTACTATCGCTTCAGCAGGTAACTCAAGCCGGTCTGGGTGCGACCAAGGCGCCGCCAGTCAGTCATAATACAAAGACTCTCGACGAACTGACAATCAAGTGAATTTTGCCCGCTGATTAGAATCCTAACATAACTAGCAGCCTGTGGTGAAAGTCGCTCCGCCGCGAGTTGGTCAGGTGGGAGTAAACCCTCCTCCCCGCGGGGGCTGCGCCCCTGCGACGTTCTGAAGACCCAAACAAAAACCTTTCTAAGAAGGAAAAACAGGAGGCTTCTGCGCCGGGTGTGCGACACGCAGTGGGCAATCAGTCTCGGCGGTGCTCCCAATAGTCGTCAACAAGTCGACTGTAGCGAGAACATCGAAGCGCAATCATAGCGTTGGCGCCGCGGACGGTCCAGAACATGCCGGAGCGCTTGAGACCTCAATGGCGCCGTACGCTATCATCTTTGTTCCATGCCGGGAATGCACGCACATGGCTGAGCGCTGGCCCGTATTGCTGATGGCGCGCGCGCTGGACCTGGGAGGCAGCGAGCGGCAACTGGCCGCCACCGCCAGAACGCTGGACCGGGAACGGTTCGAACCGCATGTCGGCTGCTACCACCCGGAGGGAATCCGCGCGGCCGAGTTGCGGGCGGCCGGAATTCCGATCGTCTCCTTCGGCATCCGATCCTTTCGATCGCCCTCTCTTCTAACGGGGGCCTGGCAGATGAGCGCCTACCTGCGCCGTCACCGCATCGCGCTGGTCCATCCATTCGACTACCCCACGGTGATCTTCGGGGTTCCAGTGGCTCGGCTTTCCGGCACGCCCGTGGTGCTTTCCAGCCAGCGGGGGGAGCGCGCTTTCTTCTCACGAGCCTGGCAGCGCGTCTTCCAATGGACGGACCGGCTGGTAGACGGCGTGGTGGTCAACTCCGATTTCATACGCCGTGAACTGATCGAATCCCAAGGCGTTCCGGCGCATCGGGTGCATCTTTGCTACAACGGGCTGGATACCGGAACGTTTCACGCCGAAGACCGGCGTCGAATGCCGGGTTTGGCGGAGGCCGCCTGCGTAATAGGGTCGGTTTCCGTGTTGCGGCCCGAGAAATCCCTCGACACGCTGATCGCCGCGTTCGCCAGGTTGAGGCCGGACCACCCAGGCCTGAAACTGGCCATAGTGGGTTCTGGAGAGAGCCGGGATGTGCTCGTGGCGGAAGCCAAACGGCTCGGCATCCTCGACGATTGCGTCTTCCAGCCGGCTACTGCAAATGTGGCCGACTGGTACCGCAGCATGGACATCTACGTGCTTCCCTCGCTCTCCGAGGCGTTCTCGAACGCGTTGATGGAAGCCATCGCTTGCGGTTGCTGCCCGGTAGCTTCGAACGTCGGCGGCAACCCGGAGATGGTGCGGGACGGGGACAACGGGCTGCTCTTTGAACCGGGCAACGCAGTTGAGCTGGCAGCCAAACTAAGCCTGCTGATTGGCCGCCCTGAATTACGGGCGGAGATGAAAGCAGTGGGGCGCCGCACGATCCAGGAGACTTTCACATTGGATCGAGCGGCGGCCAGGATGGGTGCGATTTACCAGCAGTTCCTTACCAGGAACGCGGGTTGATCTATACCGAAGGGGCCGCGCCAGCCTCCGCCACCGCGGCTTTACTGCCAAAGAGGCGCATCCAGATGCCCAGCGTAAGCAGCACCCAGACGGCCTCCGTCTCCGAGTCGCCGCCGCCGTAGTTCCGGATCAGTTCCTGAACCGCGCCGCGGTCCAGGCAGGCGTCTAACGGGCAGGAGGCATCCAGCAGCCATTGGTATCGCTCGCGCCCCACCGGCGTTCGGAACCACTTCGCCAAGGGTATTCCGAAGCCCGCCTTTTTCCGGTACACGATCTCCCTCGGAACATACCGGCAGAGCAGTTTTTTCAAGACCACTTTCTGCTCGCCGCGCGTGGCGCGCCAGGATTGCGCCAGGCCGAGTCCCAAGGCGGCCATGCCCGGCGTGACGAACGGGACGCGGTTCTCGATGGATGCCGCCATGCTCATCTTGTCTTGCCGCACTAGCAGCGCGGGGAGATAGGTGGCGAGGTCGAACAACTGGCAGCGCGTGAGGACGTCGCATGCGCGGAAGTCCGCCAGTAGATTCCAGCGAGCCTCCTCACTGAAGCCCACGCTGCCGGGACCCAGCAGCCGCTCCACAACCGCCGGTGGGACGAACTGCATGCCGGCAATAATTTCGCCATCGGTGGACAGCGCCGCCCACTGGCCGGCTTTGCGCAAGGCCCGATAGTATTTCAGATCGAGCGGGGGCAACCCCTTCAGCACAGCCGGTGCGCCGGGAATCCGCCGAAGGCGATCATGTCGCAATAGGGCGGAATACCGGGGATACCCCGCAAAGACTTCGTCCGCGCCCTCTCCGGAAATCAAGACTGTAACCTGCGGGCGGGCCAGCGCGGAAACCAGGTGGACGCCGATAGCATTCGGATGCCCGAGCGGTTCATCCATGTGCCAGGTCAGCTTCTCCATGATCGAGGAGAAGAAGCGATCTGCGTTCAGACTGACGCTTTCCATGCGGACGTCGAGATGTTCCGCCACCGCCCGCGCGTAGCCGGTTTCGTTGCAGGTCTGTTCTTCCACGCTGCAATGGAAGCCCTGCATGCGCCGGCCGAGGTCCTTCTGCGCCACCGCCAGGCTGAGGCTGCTGTCGACCCCCCCCGACAATTGCGCACCCACCGGGACATCGGCCAGGAGGTGCCGGTCCACCGTGGCGCGGAAAAGATCCTGTAAATGGTCCACCGGGTCGCGGCCTGCCGGAACCGCAGCCTCGCCCGGAGCGGGCCTCCAGTAGCGCCGGGCGGTCAAGCGGTCCGAAGCGGGAGCGTAGCGCAGGGTTTCGCCCGGCTGCACCTGGGAAACTCCCTTCAGGAGCGTGGCCTGGCTCGTCACGCAGCGGAAACGCACGTACTCGGGCAGGACGGCGGCATTGATCTCCGGTTGAAAATCGCCGAGCGCGTAGAACGCTTTGATTTCCGAAGCGACGCACACGCCGCCGGAAGGCGGCCGCCAGAGGTACAGCGGCTTGATGCCGAAGAAGTCGCGCCCGATGAGCGCTTCGCGCCGGCGCGCATCCCAGAAGAGAAACGCGAACATGCCCTCGAGGCGGTGAAGCGCTTCCTCTCCCCAGGTCTCCAAGGCGCGCAGCAGAACCTCGGTATCGCCGGTGGTGCGGAACCGGCAGCCACGGGATTCCAATTGCGGCTTCAGATCGCGGTAGTTGTAGATCTCCCCGTTGAAAATCAGGAGATTCCCGTCCGCTCCCGCCATCGGCTGGTTGGCTGCCTCCGACAGGTCCAGAATCGACAGGCGACGGAAGCCGAGATACATGTCGCCGGCCCCACTCACCCATTCGCCGTGCGCGTCGGGGCCTCTATGAACGAGAAGGCGGGTTGCGTGGCGGCATTCCTTCAGGTCGGCGGGAAAGCCAATGGGATTGATGCGGGCGAAGATTCCACACATACGATCAGCTCCGGCCGCTGGCCGCCGTAGTCCCCTCCGCGCCCACGTCGGAACGGGTGAAGCGGTGTTTCCCGGCGGACGAGAGCGGAATCTGCGCAGTCTCACGGACTTCCACGTGGACACCCGGCGAGAGCGCTTCAACCTGGCGCACGGCCTCCCGAATCGAGCGTTGCCGCCCTTCGGGATGGCCCGCGCCGGGCACGATCCAAAGAACAATGTGGTCCCGCGCGGTCTGGTGGAATTGAAAGCTCGCGACGCCCTCGCTGCCGTACATCAAGTGAGTGAAGAACAGACCATGCATCACGCGGCCGTTCGGCAGAACAAAGCTATCATTGATACGCGCGATATCCAGGCGCATAAGGGGAAACCGATTGGCGCAAGAGCAGGTCTCGTCGAGCAAATAACCGCAGTCTTCATTGAAGTAACGAATAAAAGGCGTGGTCCAGTTCCGCAACGAGGTGAGCACAAACGGGCAAGGCCCCCCGGGAAACGCCGGTCTGGCGATCTCCAGGACCACGAAGTCCGCATTGATATGCATTCTTCCGTGCGGGCATTCGGCGGCGATATTGCGGATCTCCGCCGACCCGTAACAGTCGAAGACATGGCATCCGAAGACCCGTTCCAGCGTTTTCCGCTGTGGATCGTAGAGTTTTTCGGCCGTGGTATAGACGCCGCACAAGGGAGGAACATGCAGATTCTCCGCCTCCAGAAACTCAGCGAAACGGACAACCGTGGATGCATAGCCAAGCGCCACAGCCGGCCGCAGCCGGCGAAAACGCGCGGCCCATCGCGCCATCTCCTCCGGACCGGAATGAAATGTGTCGAAATAGTAACTCCGGCGTAGGAATTGACGGATTTCGAATTCTATTTTTGGCATGGCCGCCGCACGCTCGTCGCCCCAGAAGAAGGCGACCATTTCGCCCGGGCGCCAGCCGCACTGTTTCAGGTTGCGGTACGTCCCTGCATCGCTGGCATCCACGTAGTCGCGGCTCTGGTAAAACTCAAGCGGGATCCCGGTGGAGCCCCCCGTGCGGTGCAGCATCAGGCTCGCGAGGGGCACGTCATCGCGGACAAAGTCTCGCAGCCTTGCCTTGACCACGTCCTTGCTAAGCGTCGGCAAGCGAGCAAAGTCGGCGAGGCTCCGGATATCCCGGCTGGCGATCCCCATACCCCGAAACAGTTCGCGGTAGTAGGGCACTTTAACCTCCGCGTGCGCAAGTAGGGCAGAGAGCTGGCGGAATTGGTTGGAGCGCACCTCTTCGACCGGCGCAAATGGCGCGCGCTCGATCTCGGCCAGGATTTCCAGGCTGCGCGATCCCCGCAGCCGCGCGGCGAGCCGGAAGAGAAATCGCCCGAGAGTCGGCCGGCCACTGGAAGAGGACTTCATGCGGTTACCGATCCCATTGTCTGGAACTCAGTCTAGCATGCGGCACCCGACGCCCCCTCCGGTTCGGCGGAGGGCAGCCAGGGCCGCCCCAACAGGCGGTGATATGTCCCCGTCCACCGGTCGCGGATGTGGACCCAGCGGTACTGCTCGCATTCCCGGCGTGCGTTGGCGGTCAGCCGCGCGACCAGTTCCGGATCCTTGAGTAGGCGGAACGCGGCCTCCGCCAGCGCCTCGTGATCGTCGATTGGAATCAACAGCCCGGTTTGTCCGTCCGCCAGAATGTACGGAATGCCGCCGGCCTTGGTGGCCACAATAGGAAGGCCGGAAGCATAGCACTCGAGCAGGGAGCCGGGCATACAGTCGGTATTGGGGGTGGTCAGATAGATATCGGCTTGATCGTAGAGCGCCGGCATGCGGTCATGCGGAACCCGGCCCAGGAAGGTTACGTTGCGCAATTCAAGGTCCCGCGCCAGACGCTCGAGCCCCGGGCGGCAGACTCCATCGTGAGCCACCGCGAGGGTCGCATTGGGGTAGCGCCGCTGAATGACGGCGAAGCCGCGGAGAATGCAGCCGACGTTGTACAACGGTTCAAGAATGCGGTTGGTCATAAAGATCGGCCGCAGCTTCTCCCGCCGCCGGTAGTGAAAGCGGTTCAGGTCCAGAATGTTGGGGATGCACCGCGCGTTGAACCCGAACTTCGCCATGACATCCACGATGAAATCGGTCGGCGCAATAATCTCGTGGACCAGCCGCAGCGGTGGTTTGGCGGTTTTCCAGTTGCGGAGATGGTCTTCGCATTGGCCGTCGCGATAGTTCAGGATGATCTTCTTGCCATAGAGCCGGCCGACATAAATGGCCGGAACGCTCCAGAGCAGGTAGGAAGAGCATCCGGCGGAAAAGATGTGCAGGAGATCGCAGCGCGCAGCCGCCGCCAGCAGCTTGAAAAGATACAGAAGCCAAGTTGAGAAGGTCCGCACGTACCTGATTTGCTGTAATCCCCTCAAAAGCCCGGGGAGCCGGGGGTTGATAGGCAGGAATTTCATGCGGACGGAATCCACCTGCCGCATCCCATCCATCAACCGCGTCGCCTGGACAGCCTGACCCCCAAGGATGTCGAGAGATGGAGCGATCAGCAGAACGCGAATCGGGGGAGCCGGCATCAAACGGGAGTCGCCCTGGCCGCGGCCGGATCGGGTATCGCCACGGGCATCTGCGTACGAGCGGATTCCAACATTCGCAGGCATCCAATGGTAGCCTGGCTGCCATCGAAAACCGTGACGGCCGGCTGCCGGCTGGCGCGTATGGCTTCGATAAACTCTTTCATCTGGGCGTCATAGCCTTTCTCCGCCCAGAATCGTTTCGCCGAGCGGCGAATTCCCCTTTCGATCGTCAGAGTCTTGAAATCTTGGATTTTGAGGCCCAGGCCCGGCGCAAACGCCTCCACCCGCTCACCCCCGGATGTTTTGCTGCCCACCGTGCAGTATGTCAGATTGCCGACCGATCCATCGGAAAACAAAAAACTTGCCGCCAGGTTGTTTTCACCGATCGGATCCTTGGCGCCGGTGGGAAGACTGAAAGCCGAAACGTTCACCAACTCGGCGTTCAGCATCCAACGCATCAGGTCGATAAAGTGGCAGGCCTCGCCCAGAATGGCGCCGCCGATCGCTGGGTCGGCCATCCAGTAAGAACCGGAAATGCCCGGCGAATTGATGCGGCAATTCAACAGGGCCGGCCCCGATCGCCGCATCAACTCTTCCCGAAAGCGGCGGTAGTACGGGGCGAATCGCCGGTTAAAGCCCACCGTGAGTATCTTGCCGGTTTCGGCGACCGCTCGCTCGAGGTCCAGGCATTCCTGTTCCGTGATCGCCATGGGCTTTTCGACGAATACATGCTTGCCCGCGCGCAAGGCCGCCACGGCTTGCGACGCGTGATATTGATTGCGCGTGGTGATGAGAACGGCGTCGATTCCGGGGTGGCGGAGAACTTCTTCGTAATCCGTGGCGCAGAAATCGGCCCCAAAACGCGACGCGTATCCCTTGGCGCGCACTCCGCTCGAGGAGTAGACGGCCAGCAATCTGGCTCCTCCCGCTTTCTTCAGCGCGGGCAGGTGACTCCAGCGGGCGATGTTGCTGCCCCCGAGGAGCGCCACGCCGAGGAGCCCCGATGCGGGTGCCACTCCCGGATGCGCCGTCTCCACGCGCCGCTGCGGTTGAAAAACCGGAACAGCGGCCGATGCCGGTTCATATCGAAGGAGCACGGCGAGGCTGCCCGCAGCGGGGTTCATGATGGTTTCGTACGCACGGGCGCCCTCTTCGAGCGAGAACCGGTGCGTAATCAGCGGATCCACGAGCAGTCGGCCCGTCGAAATGAGTCTCAGGACCTCCTCCATATTGCGCGTTTCCGTCCAGCGCACATATGGCAGGGGATAGTCGCGTCCCTTCTTCTCGAACTCAGCGTCATAACTGCCCGGCCCGTAGGCGCGCGACATGAGAAGCTGGATTTCCTTCATGTACATGTCGTTCCACGGGAGGGTCATGTCCACGGCGCCGAGCACCACGATGCGCCCGCGGTCGCGGCAGATCTGGATGGCCTGGCGGCAGGGAGCGGGGGATTTCGCCGCCGCGGCGATGATGACGCAGTCCACGCCGCGCCCGTCCGTAATCGCGCCGACCGCCTCGGCGGCCGCTTCAGCCTCGAACGCATAATGCGCGCCGCACTGGCGCGCCCGGGAAACTCGATCGGCTTTCAGGTCGATGCCGATGACCACCGCCCCCTGCAAACGCGCCAATTGAGCGGCCAGTTGACCGACCAATCCCAATCCGATCACGGCCACCGTATCGCCCAAGCCGCATTGCGAAATCCTCACCGCGTTCATGGCGATACTGCCGAGGGTGGCAAAACAGGCTTGCTCAAAAGGGACGTCATCGGGCACGCGAGCCACCAGGTTTCGGCCAGTCAGGATGGTTTCGCCATGGCCGGTCCCTTCTCCGCCGTAGGCGACCCGGTCGCCGGGTTCGAAGCCGGCGACGGTCGGATGTTTCTCGACGAGAATGCCCGCGCCGGAATAGCCGAGAACGGCGTATTCGGACGTCAGCTTGGCGGCGACCTCCCGCATGGTGCGGATGGGCCCATTCACCTTGACCACTTCCCAGACTTTCCGGAGGTGCGAGGGATTGTCCGCAACCTCGCGGATAACGCCTTCCTGGTGGATGCTGGCTGTTTCCGTGCCGCTGCTGATGAGCGAAAACACCGGCCTGATGAGCACGTGGTGCGGCAACGCGACCGGGTCGGGAACTTCATCGACGATGATGTCCCGAATGCCTTTGCGAATAATCTGCTTCATGCGCCCCGAACCGGAACCAGGGACTTCACATCCAAAACACTGGAATCAGTATAACGGATGGCTCTCCAAGGCTGCACGGCCGCGATGTCCATCTGTTACGTTGAAATGAAATGGCGCCCGCTTCGGAACCCAGCACCCAAGGAAGACATTTCTTCCATAACGTCTTGTGGGGCTGGGCCGGAGTCATTTTCAGCCTCATTGCAGGGATTTTTCTTTCGGCGTACCTCATCCACCACTTGGGCGACGAACGGTATGGCATCTGGGCTCTGGCCTTCTCACTGGCGGAATATTTCGGGCTGGTCGATCTCGGCTTCCGGTCGGCGGTCGTCAAGTACACGGCGCACTACCGCGCGACGGGTGACCTGGCCCGGTTGGAGGAGTTGATCAGTACGGGGCTGACGTACTTCACAATTGCCGGGGCAGCGGTGTTTGTAGCTTCGTTGGCCGTAGCGCGGAATATCACGTGGCTTTTCCCTCATGTTTTGCCCCGCGACCTGGCGCCGTTCCGGTTCCTGACGGTCACGGTCGGGATCGGGTTCGCCCTGGCCGTCGTGTTCAGTGCCTGCACGGCCGTGCTGGAGGCCTACCAGCGCTTCGATATGGTCAGCCGGATCATGATCGTCACAAACGGCTTGCGCGTGGCGGGGTGTTTTTCGGTGGTCTACATGGGCTATGGTCTCCGGGCGTTGGGAATATGCGTTCTGGCCAGCCAGATCGTCGGCTATGCGCTTACATACCGCGCCATGCGCACCGTACTGCCGGGAAGGACCTTCACGCCTCGCAAGGCCAGCCTCTCGGAGGCCCGCCAAATGATGAGATACGGCGCCCATTCCTTCCTGGCGGGCACGTCGTTGATGGTGTTGAATCAGGATGCGATGGTGTTGATCGGGCATTTTCTGTCGGAAGCGCTGGTCGCCTATTACTCCTTTCCGTTGCGGCTGTTGAGCTATTCGGTCGATCTGATCGGGCGGGTCGGAGTGGTTACGGGATCCAAGGCGGCGGAGCTTACCGCTTACGGCGATCTGAGCGGGATTTCGCGGATGGCCGTGCTGGCGAATCGCTATTCGCTGATGATGTTCTTTCCGCTGGCGGCTTATCTCTCCATCTTCGGGCGGCAGTTGCTGCAAGTCTGGATTAATCCCGGCTTTGCGGCTAACAGCGCGCCGCTGCTGCCGGTGCTGGGAGCCGGTGTGGTGATCGCCGTGGCCGCGCAATTCAATTCCAGCGCCGTCCTGTACGGACTCGCCAAACACGATTCCCTGGCGCGCGCGCAGTTCATCGAGGCGGTTCTCAGCGTGGCCGGTTTGTGGTATGTGATTCCACGCCATGGCATACTCGGCGCGGCCTACGTGGTTACCGGTTTGATGATCGTATCACGGGGATTATATGTTCCCTACGTCGTCAGCCGCCACGTTGGCCTGAGTTTTGCGGCCTACTTGCGGGGTATCTATGCGAAACCGGCCGCCATTCTGGCGCCCGTCGCGGCTGTCGCCTGGCTGGCAAATCGGGTTCTGGGTGAACCGGCCAGTTGGCTGGTGGCGCTCGGCGGCGGGGCGGCCATGGCGGCTTGCTATTACGCGATAGTCTTCTTCTGGGGGATCGAAGCCGGACACCGGAAGATGGTGAGGAACTGGGCCATCGACGGGTTGAGAGCGATCAAGTTGGCGCACTGATCCTGACCGCTCGAGGCCGCTTCCACAAGCGCGTTGGAATCGACCAGGGTCAGATCCGGAATGACAAGCGGACCGCCCGTACACGCAAGTGACTCGCGCAGACAGTGCCCGATGGCCAGCGGTATCGACGCGGAACTGGTGTTGCCATCGCCAAACAACATCGCTACCGACCGATCCTTTGGGGCCGATATCCGGGTAATCGTGTCGCCCTCCAGGAGTAACACCACGCAATTCGTACCCCTGAATTCGTGCCGATTGCCTTTTACCGTTTCCCTTCCAGCGACTCGGATCGAATTCTCATGTCAGATACGGATCCGAAGGATTGAAAGCAAGAAAACTGTCGGAATCCAACGCTTGAATGTGCAGCGGAGCGGCGCCGTTCATTAGGCCGGAGGGATCGTGCAGCCAGATCGGCTCGTCGTGGGAGAAGCGGAATCCATTCGCCAGTAACGCGCTTTTCACCAGCGGCGTCGAGCAGCGGACCGTCAGCTCACAGCAGCGCGGATCCATCCCGGCGACTTCGATAGCCAGCGCATACGCCGCCGCCCAATCGCCCGGTTCCCCGGAGGCGATCCAAAGGTCGGCGACCCGGGTCTGTCCCGCCTGCTGGGAGAGCAGTAGGCGCCCCGCCAATTCGCCATTCCGAAACAATAGAAAACCCCTGCACCCGGCCGGGCAGGCGAGGACGTAATTGAGAAAAGCAGGCGTGCGCTGGACAAAGGTCCAGCGCGAGCGGTCGTGCCTTTCCCACAGCCGGGTGACCGATTCCGAAAACGAATCGACCGCCTTGGCCGACCACCCAGCAGCGGCGCCTTTCGCGGCCAAACTCCAGACGGTGTTCCGCAGGAGCTTGAGCGCCTTCTTCCACGACGGGCCCAAGGCTCCGCGAGTACGGTGCTGCCGCCAGGGCCGAATCACCCGAACGTATGTCTCGCATCGGCCGGGCTCGGGGAAGCCCAACATGCGCACGACCTTTCGGGCGATTCGCGAGCCTCCGACCCCCAACAGGGTACTGGCCTGCCGGGCCACTTCCCGGTACAGCACAACGCCGGCCCCGGCGGCGTCTGGCTTGCCCGCCCAATCGATAATGTGCATGCTGCGCACTTCTTTTCCGGGCAGAAGAAATGAGAGCGGCCATATCCCGGCGTGCGCGAGAATATGGCCGTCTTCCTTCAGAACCCAGCTTCTCGGACCGCTCCAATCGGATCTGGGTAGAAAGTACTTCCAATGGAAAAGCAGCGGATCGATAAAAGGGAAGTCCGGCGAAACAGCGAAGACCGACGCCAAGAAGTGAGCCGCGATCTCCTGCTCTTCCGGTTGGAGGGCGACGATTTCTGTAGCCATAAACTCTGAGCCGACAGAGCCGCGACGTACGCCGCGCAATTCAGCGATACGGGCCTGAAGAAGTCTTTATCCTTAACTCTTGAGGAAAAATGGTAACATAAGGCGTACTATCGGATCAAACCGTATTGGTGACAGAACCACTATGAACAAGGACGCTTTCTATCTGAAAATGGACGAGTTGCTGGAGGCCGCCGCCGGCACTGTTCAGGGCTCGAGCGCGCTGGCCAATCTGGAGGATTGGAATTCGCTGGCAGTTATCGGTTTCATTGCGATGGTCGACACCGAGTACGGCGTTTCATTACCGGCCAAAGCGATTCTATCCTGTCGTACCGTGGACGACCTCGCCGCGCTCGTGGCGGAAGCCCCGCGCGCATGACAAACCCTCTCCAGATGGAGAGCAAGACCGTGCTGGTCACCGGCGCTTCGTCCGGTATTGGTCAAAGCGCCGCGATCCTGCTCAGTCAGTTGGGCGCCCGGGTCATTCTGACGGCTCGCAACCAGGAACGCCTCCGCGAAACCCTCGGCGCCATGGAGGGCGAAGGGCACCGCCTGGCGCCGTTCGATTTGGGGCGCGTGGAAGAGATCCCGCTTTGGCTACGCCAGTTGGTTCAAGAAACTGGTCCGTTGGACGGGTTGGTGTGCTCTGCGGGTATCTCATCCTTACGCCCTCTGCGTATGGTGGACACGGCGCACGCCGAAGAAGTTATGCGGATCAATTATCACGCGGCTGTCGCGCTGGCCTCCACCTTCTGCCGGAAAGAGGTGCGGCGGCCGGAGAGCAGCGTGGTGCTGGTGGCATCGGTCGCCGGTTTGTTGGGGGTTGCGGCTCGATCCGCCTACAGCGGCAGTAAAGGCGCCCTCATCGCGTTTGCGCGATCCGCGGCGGTGGAGTTGGCGCCGGCGGGAGTACGGATCAACTGCGTGGCGCCCGGCTACGTCAAGACGGAGATGCACGATTCCGCCATGCGGGAACTATCGCCCGAAAAGATGGAGGCGTTGGTTCGTGCAACCCAGCCGTTGGGCCTGGGAAAGCCGCTCGACGTGGCGCACGCCATCGCCTTCCTGTTGTCCGGCGCCAGTCGCTGGATCACCGGCAGCGTGCTGGCGGTAGATGGCGGTTACACCGCCCAGTAGGAGGCTCGAAATGAGAGTAGCAATCCGCGCGATCGAGCATTACCTCCCGGAAACGGTAGTCACCAACGCAGACCTGGCCTCGCAGTTTCCCGGTTGGTCCGTCGAAAAAATAGAAGGTAAGACGGGTATCCTGGAGCGGCATGTGACCAGGCCAGGGGAGTGCGCCTCCGACCTGGCGTATAGGGCGACGCAGTCCCTGTTTGAGAGCGGAGCCTGTTCGCCCGGGGACATCGACTACTTACTGCTGTGCACCCAGAGTCCCGATTACTTCCTTCCAACCACAGCCTGCCTCTTGCAGGATCGGCTGGGAATCCCGACGACCGCCGGAGCGCTCGATTTCAATCTTGGCTGCTCCGGCTTCATATACGGGTTGGGGCTGGCTCAAGGTTTGATCGAGACAGGCCAGGCTTCCCGCGTCCTCCTGATTACAGCCGAAACGTACAGTAAATTCATTCATCCACAAGACAAGAGCGTGCGCACCCTGTTCGGAGACGCGGCGGCGGTCACGCTTCTCGAGGCAGTTCCTGGCGACGGCGACTCGCGGCCGGCGCCATACGTTTTCGGCACCGACGGCAAGGGTGGGTCGAACTTGATCGTGCCCGCCGGCGGGCTGCGTACCCCCGCATCGCCGGGGAGTGAACGGCCCGTTTGCGACGAGAACGGCAACTGGCGGAGCCAGGACAATCTCTTCATGAATGGCGCCGAAATCTTCAATTTCACCATTCGGGCCATCCCCGGATGCGTGAACCAATTGCTGCGGCGCGCCAATCGACGGATCGAAGAGGTCGATTTCTTCGTGTTTCATCAGGCAAATCAGTACATGCTGGAACACCTGCGCAAGAAACTGGCGATTCCCCGTGAGAAGTTCTGTCTTTGCCTGAGTCATTGCGGGAATACAGTCTCATCTACTATTCCGATTGCCCTCAAACATGCCGCCTGCGAAGGGCGGCTGCAGCCGGGCGGACTCGTGATGCTGGTTGGTTTTGGCGTGGGCTATTCCTGGGGTGCTACTTTCCTTCGATGGCCCATGTTGGGAACGCAGGAGAACCCAGTAGCCCCCGCCTTCTTCGCATCCTGAACCGCGTCCGTCGGTGAGAGATTTTGTCCCTGAGTTTTTCCGATGCCTTCGTTCCGGAAGGTCCCGTAAGTCTTGCGAATGGGCCTGCCTTCGGCGCCCACTGGCGGCAGGGGCTTTCCACCTTGCGGCGGGAGCCTCACTGCTCTGTTCCCCTAATTAACACGTTCCGGACCACATTCACAAACGGCCTCGCATTGCCTGACCGTACTCAGCCTCAATCGCGCAGAGCGTACCTGTAATGTCCCTCGTGCCGAGCCCGCTTTCATCCCCCTCTGTGGCCGAGCGTAGCGACCGCCATTCTCGTTCACAACAAATGTGAGTTTATTTCTGCCTGAATAATCAACTACTTAGCGAAGCGCTGCACGGGAACCCGCTGGCCTCGTTGCTACTCTGAAGGCGGGAGTAAGCCAATTCCGGCACTAGTTCGGAGGCGGAAAAATCAAGATATGAGATGCCTTACATGGGCCAGATGGCTGCTCGGGACAGCCGCGGTGATGGGATCTAGCGCACAGACCCAGTTGGATTTGAGAACTCAGACCAGAAACGTGGATTTTTCGGGAGTCCCGACGAAGACCTTCCGGACGGGTTCGGTTCTGCCGGCTACGTGCTCGGTGGGCGAGACATTTTTTAGGCTTGGAGCGCCGGCAGGGAAGAGTTTTTATGGCTGCACGGCGCAGAACGTGTGGACGCTCCAAGGGCCTCCAGATCTGCCGGACACGGCGGGGCAATCGGGGAAGGTGCTTTCGACCGATGGCTCTACGGCAGCCTGGACCGGGATAGCGGGCGATGTTTTCGGGACGTTGGGGTCGCTTCTTGTACAGGGTTTGCAGGGACGGGCGGTATCCAATACGGCGCCAGCCGACGGCCAGGCGCTGGAGTGGAACCGGACCGCACAACACTGGGAGCCAGGAACTCCCAGTACAACCCTGTCGGGAGACGCCAACGGGCCGTCGGGCAGCACGGTGGTGAAGGGTCTGCAGGGGCGTGGCGTATCCGTGGCCGCGCCTTCCGACGGGCAGGGATTGAAGTGGAGCGCCGCATCGAACCAATGGGAGCCGGGCAGTTGGAGCGTTACGTTGGCGGGGGACGCGAACGGGCCGTCGGGCAGCACGACGGTAAACGGCTTGCGAGGGCGCTGGCTTTCGGTTAACACCCCGGTGGATGGGCAGGCGCTGAAATGGAACGGCGCGTTGAACCAATGGGAGCCGGGCACGCCCAACACAACGTTGGCGGGAGATGCCAGCGGGCCGGCCAGCGCGACGGTGGTGAGCGGGCTGTATGGGCGGGGAATTGCCTCGTCGCTTCCGGCGAACGGGCAGGCCTTGACGTGGAACGCGACGGCGAACCAGTGGGAACCGGGGGTTCCGAGCACCAGCTTGAACGGCGACGCTAACGGGCCGGCGAACAATACAGTGGTGCGGGCGTTGCAGGGGCTTCCGGTATCGACAAATTTCCCCACGAACGGGCAGGCCCTCAAATGGAACGGCACGTTGAACCAGTGGGAGCCGGGTACGCCCAGCACAACGCTGACAGGCGATGCTAACGGTCCGGCCGGCGCGACCGCGGTGACAGGGCTGCAAAGGCGCGCGGTTTCGGCAGCGGCTCCGGCGCACGGACAGGCACTGGAGTGGAACGGGAATACCAACCAATGGGAACCCACGCCGGTTAGCAGTACCGTTTCCGGCGATGCCACGGGACCGCTTTCGAACACGGTAGTGCAGGCTGTTCAGGGGCGCTCGGTGTCGCCTGCCAAGCCCACAGACGGGCAAGCGCTGACGTGGAACGCCGCCGTGAACCAGTGGCAGCCAGGGACGGTGACCAACACTCTTGCGGGCGATGCCAGCGGGCCTGCGGCCTCCACGGTGGTGAAAGGCATCCAGGGACGGACGGTGTCCACGGCGGCTCCGGCGGACGGGCAAAGCTTAGAGTGGAACGCTGCGGCGAGCCAATGGGCGCCGGGCAGCCCGAGCGTCACCTTAGCCGGCGATGCCGGCGGGCCTGCGGCGTCCACGGTGGTGAAAGGCATCCAGGGACGGACGGTGTCCACGGCGGCTCCGGCGGACGGGCAAAGCTTAAAGTGGAACGCTACGGCGAGCCAATGGGCGCCGGGCAGCCCGAGCGTCACCTTAGCCGGCGATGCCGGCGGGCCTGCGGCGTCCACGGTGGTGAGAGGCGTTCAGGGCCGGACGGTGTCCTCGGCGGCTCCAACGGACGGGCAGAGCTTAAAGTGGAACGCTACGGCGAGCCAATGGGAGCCGGGCAGCCCGAGCGTCACCTTAGCCGGCGATGCCGGCGGAGCCGCCAGCGCCACAGTTGTGAAAGGCCTCCAGGGACGCCCATTATCCACTGCGGCCCCGGCGGACGGACAGAACTTAAGGTGGAACGCCACGCTGAACCAGTGGGAGCCGGGCAGCACCGCGGCCAATTACTCGGCGTCTTTCACTTCGCAGACGAGTGTTACCATTCCTGGAAGCTCTCACGGATATCCGAGCGCGAACCTGCTGGTGTCGTGTTACGACTCCACGGAAACGCTTGTGGAACCGAGCCGGGTGTCTGTCGATAGCACGACCTACGACGTCACTGTAAGATTCAGCGTTCCGCAGAGCGGGAGCTGTGTAATCAACGGGAACGGCTCCGGTGGAAGCGGGCAGTCTGGTGGCGGGGGAACCTCTTCGGTCACCAGCGTGTTCGGACGAGCTGGAGCAGTAGTCGGGGTGGCGGGCGATTACAACTTCTCACAGATTGCGGGGACGTTGAGCAACGGCCAGTTGCCGACGGGCATCGACGTGGGGAAGATCGGGGCCGGTACAGTCGGCGCCACGGCATTCGGGACCTTGGCAAACGTCAGAAGCGACATTCAAGCGCAACTAGATGGCAAAGCGGCGCTTTCACACAGCCACTCCCTGAGCGGAGACGCAACGGGCGACCTGAGCGCAGTGGTGGTGAGGGGGATTCAGAGCCGGCCGGTGGCGGCTACGTCCCCGGCCGATGGACAAGTCCTCTCCTGGAATGCGTCGACCACCCAGTGGGAACCGCACACCCCGAATGCCACCAGTGGAACGTTGTCGGCGCTGGCGGTCACGCTTAGCAGTCCGACGGTCTTGACGATTGGAGCGAGCTGTTCGGCCGCGACGCCGTGCAATGTGCGGTTCGGAAACACGGTGCAAAGCATCCAGACGCCTTCCACGGCGACCGTTGCGGGCGGCACGGGGACGGCGTTCATCTATGTAGACCAGAATGGCATCCTGACGGTTGGGCATAGTATGACGGTAAATTGCTCCGTCGGGTGCCAATCCGAGCCAGGGATCACAACATTTCCGTACGATGTAATCCCGATTGCGACATGGGGGGCCGTTAATGGGGTTTGGAACCAGCAGGGGAACGACTGGCGCTCCTGGCTCTCAACTCAGATCATAAACGCGGGTCAAGGGATTGTAGTCGTGGAAGCCGGAACCGCTACCACCATCGCGGTGGATACGGCGCTGGTACCGACGTACCTGAAGGGGCACGCCACGCTCGCTTTTCCCTCTATCCAGAACGGCGCGTGCGCGGACGACGGGAACATCTCCGTCCCAGGCGCGTCGCCAGGTGACGCAGTCGTGCCAGGCTGGCCGGGGACGTTGCAGCGAGGTCTGTTCGGGACCATGCTGGCGACCGCGCTGGACACGGTTTCGGTGCGGTTGTGCAACCTGTCGGGGATGACGATCTACCCGGCGTTAGCCATCTATAGCGCCACGATCATTCGGAGCTTCTAATCATGAAATCAATTGCGATGGGAATCACGCTTTGGGCGAGCCTCTTGTACGCCCAAACGGTTATCAATGGCGACAGGACGCTCAAGGGGTCCTGGGATGCATCCGGCGCGGCGTCGACCAGGCCGGTAAAGACAGGCACGGCAACGCCCGCGACTTGCGCTAGCGGCGAGATATTCTTCAATACCAATGCTCCGGCCGGCCAGAATCTGTACCTGTGTCAACCGGACAACACCTGGACCCAACTGAGCGCGACGGCCTCCACGGCAGCTCGCACGGACCAGTCAAACACATACGCTGCCAACACAGTCCAGACATTCCAGGGCACAATTGATGCGTCCGGAGCTGGGGTGAGCCTGCCGGCGAAGTCCGGCACGAAAGCGGCCATGCCCAGCACCTGCACGCAGGGTGCGTTTTACTTTGCGACCGACGCCGAAGCAAACCGCAAGATCTACACTTGCTCCAGCACGAATACCTGGACGCAGGTTGCATATACGCAGGGGACGATTGCCGCGAAACCCTCGACTTGTGGGGTCGGCCAGATCTATTTCGCCACGGACGCGGTAGCGGGGCGCAATCTGTATCTTTGCGCGACGGCAAACATATGGAGCCAGACCGGGGCGCTGGTCGGGGGGACGCCCGCCGCCAATCAAATGGCGTTCTGGAGCGATGCCAATACCATTGCTTCCGACGATAAGGTTACGCGAGACGCAAGCGGAAATCTCACGGCGAGCGGGAACATCACTGCCGGCTCCGTTGTGGGCGGGAACACCCTCAACGCGGGCGCATACACCCTGTTCGGTCGGTATTTCTGGACGAACGCAGGCGCCAGCCTGACCTGTGCCTCGGGGGCAGTGTCGTTCAATGCGGCAAATATGGCGTCGTCGCTTCACGTCGATCTTAACAACCAGGCGACTTGCGCTATCACCTGGGACAATTCCCCAGCCACCCGGCAGGTAGCATGGGTGGTCATCTGCAATGGAGCCACTACCCCGACCACCACGCTCACGTGGCCGGCCAATGTCCGCGGCGGCATGGCGGCGGGCGGGACGGCGGGACAATGCGCGGGGCAGGCGTTTATGTATGACGAAGTAGCCAGCCGATGGCAGGCCACCGGGCCTGGGAGTTCCTGGAACTAGAAAGCTATGTCGAAACAATGCCTGCTGCTGTTGCCCCTGAGCCTGTATGGGGCAGTTACAAATGTCCAGCTACAGGGCGTCACACCGACGCAAGCCACGCTTTCCTATACGGCGCCGGACGAGAGCGCCTGCCGGATCGAGGTGAGCGAATCGGCGTCGTACGCGCCTTTGGTACACGACGTGGACCCCAGCCTGTTTGCCGGTTCCAACTCCGATGCCCGCTCCGGCTCGATTACCGACGGGCGCTACCGCCTGGTGGTCATCGGCCGGCACGGCATGATGGCCAGTGGAACCAGCAATCCCTTTCTGGCGGCCGACGGCCACCGCTACAGCCGCGCCTTGCAGGCCAACACCACGCACTACTACCGCCTCACCTGCGGCTCCGACGTGGCCAGCGGCTCGTTCTCCACGGCCAACATACCTCTCGGCGGAACCTATCCCGAACCCCTGGCGGCGGACGCGGCCGGAAACTACAACTGGCCCTCGGTGGTGAATCCCTCCAGCCGCGCCGAGCCCTTCGTCGATCCCAACACGGGCGTCTTGATACGGAAGGTGACCATGCCAGGAGACAGCACTCCCGACATGGGAGCAAACTCGTGGCCCAGCGGTGGCATGTTCCAACTCTGCTCCCATGCCCTGGCGTCGGCCAACGGACACACCTACGACCTCTGCGTGATATGGTCGGTTCCTTCGTTGCTGGTCTCCGTGGAGACGGACACAGGCAATGTCTACGCGCTGACCAGGCTGGTTTCCGGCCATGCGGGGTGCCCCGCAGCGTTGTCTCTGTCCGGGACCATGATCCAGTTCTCGCCCACGGACCCCCTCAAGATGTACCTGGATCTTCCGTGCAATCAAGCCGGATCGTGGATTCTGAAGGCCACATGGACCGGGGCATTGACTGGCGACGGTACTAATGTCGGGACTTGGCCGGGGATTAGCTCTCATCTTACGACAGTGGACCTGACGCCAAATGGATTGCAGCCGTTGCTGACAGTCTTCGATCCGACCTACGATTACACGAATTTCGGTGTAGGACAATTTTATGGGACGCAGATGGGGAAGTTGATGCTGTATGCCGAGACGCAACAGGATTCCTTCGGCTACATCAACGTCTTCGACCCAGGCAACGACCTGCCCATCGGGGCGGGAGGCACGGGAGGGTTTATAGCCAGTTCCGCCACTTGGAAAATGCCCGTTAGCCGCTGGTGCACGATCCACACCCCTATGCCCATGGGTGACCACAACCCGTGGGTGTCGATGCAGTCCAACAGCTCGCGATTCGGTGCAGAGTACGGCGGTGGTGCTTACTTCGTTATTGTGGATAATAACCCCGGAACGGGCACAAGCATTCGAATCCGGGCCACCAATGGGAGTTATGAACCGCAATCCACAGGGAATCCTGCTTACCTGCAAGACGCGCAGCCAGGTGACTACTTCATGGTCGGCAATCTTGCGACGGGGTATGAGCCTCTGGAATTGGTATCCAAGGACGCAGTGACGCACACCTGGACGATGATACGAGGCAACAACTTGGGGGCGAGCAAATTCATCTCTGGTTCGGATATAACCCCAGTTTCAGTCACTCCGTCTAGCCTCACGGCAGGTGCGTATCTGTACGCGGCCTGCCGGGCATCCTCACTCTCCGCTGCGTTGTCGCCATGGGGGGAAGCGAACGAGGGAGGCGTTTGGTATTGGAACTTCATCAACGATCCTCACGGGACGAGCATCACCTATCCAGCGGTGAACGGCAGTACGAGCAACCAGGTGGTGGAGAACTACATGACGCCAGCGCACATGGCGACAAGGGATTCGATTAACATTGGGGATCAGGGGAATAAAGCGGGCATCCCCGGCCTCCAGTGGTCGAGATGGGATTACCTGAATTCCACTCCTGGTTATGATCTCGTGTCATTTTCTGGAACGATTGCGGAGAACCCGACATTTGCGGGGGTGGCGGGGCCGGATCTGGATGGAGGGAACAACTACGAGCAGCATCCGAGTTGGGACCAGGCGGCGGCGCCAGCGTGGGAGCAGCAATGGATGGTGGATGCGGTCCCGATGAATAATACGGGGAGCAGTTACGGGGCGACGGGGAGCCTGATAGGGGGGCTGGCGAGCACCTATAAGATGACGGGCGGGGCGGCGCTGCACCGCAAACAGGTCACCACACTGGCGTCTTGCGGAGCCCATCCGCTGGAGGACATTTCCAGCGCGGCGACGGGGAACGTGATTTCAGACGCGACGCCGTATGCGTACTGCGTGGCCAATGCGGCGAACGAGTGCCGGGCGGGGGCCCTGCCGGGGAACATGTTCGTAAACTGTCCTGGGGCAACGAAGCTAACTTGTGACACCAATGCAAACACGGGGGCGGTAGACATCTGCCTAGGAGATTCCTGGGCTTATGGGAACGCGGCGGTGCAGGCTTCGCCGTTCACCACGGACCTGAACGGGGCATCGGGGAGGGTGATTAGCTACATGTTTGGTACGCATCACGAGCAAGGGGTGTTCAGCAACGTGCGTCCGACCAGCGATGGGAAGTGGCTGCTGTTTCCGGGGTTCCTGCCGACGGGGACGACGGAGGCCTACATGGCCAAGCTGCCGCCGTTTCCGGCGGCGGACTCGACGCGGCGCGACAGCTTCAAAGAGATCCGGGTGAAGCTGGCCGGCGTCGCTGGCGCGGACAATGCGATCGTGGAGTTCGGGTACGCGGAGAACGCGGACCCCGGCAACTTCTACTGCACGGCGCGGCAGGAGACGTGTGTAGCGCAGGGCGGCACGATCAGTGCTTCGCAGCCCTTCTATTTTTCCACGATAGAAGCGGCATCCATCACGGGAACGCCTTGCAGCTCCGGCTGTACGATCGCGATTCCGGCGCTGGCTGGCCGGGTTGTGTACTATCGCGTGAGCCTTCGCGACAAATCGGGAAACATCGTTCAAAGGCAGCCCATGACCGCTCAAACGGTTCGGTAAACCGGCGGGGGGATCCCCATCGTCACCGTGATATTCTGAAGGTTCCCATGAGGGACGGACGCGCGCGGCGCCATCCACTCCGTGGGGCCGCTATGACGCTATGAAGGTACAACACGGTAATCTGTCCGAAATCGACCGGTATCTGGAGCACGAAAAGAGCTGCCGTCTCGAGGACAGAATGCCGGAATTCGAGAGGTATTTGCGGTATATCGGCAAGGTGCGGAAGCCCAATCCGGACATCCGCATCCTGGAGATCGGTGTCGGCACGGGTTGGTTCCCACTGCTCTGTAAAGCCAGGGGGCTGCAATGCAAAGGACTGGAGATCAGCCCCCAGCTCCTCCAGTTCGCCATGGAGCTGGGCCGGGCGAACGGGATTGAGCCGGATATCGAACTGGGCAACGTGGAGGAAACCGATCTGGGAATTGGACAATACGACGTGATTGTGGCCTCGTCGGTATTCGAGCATGTGGAAGACTGGCGCGCCGCATTGCGGAAGGTATATGCCGCCCTCAGGCCCGGCGGCATGCTGTTTTTCGAATCGACCAACAAATTCAGCTTCGTTTCAGGCGAATACCGGGGCGTTCCGTTATACGGGTGGCTGCCGGACGCGTTGCGGTACCGGCTTCGGGTGGCGGTCCATGGGCCGGACGTGATGAAGCTGGGAATCGATTTCAATCAGTTCACGTATTTCGGCCTGCGGCGGGAATTCAAGAAGGTTGGCTTCAAGACCATCCTGGACATGGTGGACTTGGCGGACTTGGAACGCCTGGTGGGATGGAAGCGGAGCTTGATGGCCGCTGGCCAGCGGAGCGGTTTGATGAAACGCGCGCTTCTATGTTTCGTTGAGGCGACGACCTTCGTTTGCGTGAAGTGAGGTTCGCGGGAGGCGTCGGCTTGAGCGCTTGGGGCGTCCGTTCAGGAATCGGATGGACTGCGCCGATTCGCGATCCAACCGGCGCTCGCGGTCCATTTCGCCCTCCACCACGGGACCACTGAACAGGTCCAGGCAGCGTCGAGTTAGTTATGCGATTGGAGAGTTTGGGTGCGCGGAGGACGGCGGCGCCGGGGATCGAATTCAGCTTTGTTTCCAGCGAATACCGGGGCGTTCCGTTATACGGGTGGCTGCCGAACGCGTTGCGATACCGGCTCCGTGTGGCCGTCCATGCGCCGGACATCATGAAACTGGGGATCGATTTCAATCAGTTCACGTATTTCGGCCTGCGGCGGGTTTTCAAGTAAGGTGGGCTTAAAGACCACGAGTAGCCGCCGGTCAGGGAAGGAAGTAAAGCGTTTCCGGGAGGGGGCCGGTATCGGCCACCGCGCAGTAGCCGCAACGATACCTATAGAACGGTGCCGTCTCGCGGACGGCCTGGATGACATCGTGATTGTTCTTCAAAATGTCCGAGGTATGTTCGGTGGCAACAGCCAACTGAGGACGAAAACGGTTGAGGGTCTCACGGGCGCCGCGAATCGCACGCACTTCCGCACCTTCGATATCCATCTTCACAACGTCGACTCTCGTGAGATTCAGCTCCGCAACCATCTTGTCGATGGTCGTCAAATCGATGAACTCTCCAGCGGCTCCGGTCCCCTCTGTGACCGAGTCAGCGGCTGGATTCGTCTTGTCGTGCTGGAGCCACAGGCGCTCATCCCGGTCCCACACACCTTTGGGATAGACCACCACACGACCGTCACGGATCTCACGGGCCAAGTTCCGGCGAATGCACGAGAGTTGTTCCAATCCGGGCTCAACCACGACAACACGCGCCGCCCCCGCCTGCAAAGCCCACTTGGCCCAGTCACCGACAAATCCGCCGCAATCGATCACGGTGTCGCCCCGATGAACAGAAACACCGGGGTAGAACCCCAGCTTGAACTGCGCGACGGTGAAATATACAAACCGGGGTTCGGCCGACGCGGGAAACCAAAGTGCACCGTAAGGCGTTTTCCACAAGCCCAAGCCGGAAGCGTCCCGCTCACCCAGACTGCAGTTGCGAGAAGCCCACAGAGCAGCATTTCTCGTGCGCAAGTTCTCCAACATTCCGGCGTAGTCCCCCTGCTTCCCGCAGATCCCGGAACTCTTAAACACAGCGGTGTAGAGTTTGTCATACGGTAAGCTGGAAACCAGATCGTAAAACGGCAGCTTCGTCCTAAAGACAAACAGCGCTACAACGACCAGAACGAATACAATGGCCTTAGCTTCACGTCGATGTTTCATTCATGTCTCTCTTCTCTAGCAAGTTTGTCCGAGGCCTGGTTCTATGTCGGCCAGGGCTCCGGGCCTATAACACGAGAGTGTTTCAATGGAAAAGACGTTGAACATCCTGCAATACGGCAAACACCAACCAAGATCAGCTTCCTTGAGGGCGCTTGCGGCAGTCGTACACCCGATAGACCACGTTTTCAAATCCGATGCGACAGCCGTTCAGAACGCGCGCCATGTGGGCTCTGAGCGCCGGATTGTGGGTCTCCGACCAGCCGACCACGTAGTCCAGGTCCTCCCTTCTTAAGGCCATCACCGCGGCTTTCTTGCCGTTCCGAAACCCCAGAACCTGATCGTAAAGAAACGGGTCTGAATAGCTGAAGCGGAATTCCGGCGGAGCAAAGACCACACCGGGCTCGCGCAGCTCACGGAGGGCGGACACCGCCGGCAAGTAGTCGCGGCGGTACGGATTTCGATAGGCCAAGCCTGTGACGAGAATGCAGGCCATGGCAACGAAAGCGTAGACGAAAGCCTGGCCGTAGGCCCTGCGTGACGGGCTGGCGTCGAAGGTGCTCACCCCATATGCCGCCAGAACGGCAAACCACGGCGTCACGTGAATCCCGTACTGCGCCCATTTCGTGTTGTCAATAATTGCCAGGGTGAGCATGGCGACGCAAGCGGCGATCAGACAGCTTTTGAGTCCGGGCATCTTGGCCAGGTTCCACCGGGAAAAAACCGCCAGGGCGGCAGCCGGCAGCAGAACACATCCATACATCTTCGCAAACTGGAACGGCCAGACCGCCGAATTGAACGTAATACCGTAAGTCCAGAGATACCGCTGGAATTCCCAAAGCAGCCCGGCGAGACCGGCTCTCCGATAGCCCGCGTTCACAGCCATCTGGGCACGAAATGCAACGGGATCATAGCTGATCCAGAGGGCAAAACAGGCCAGCGCAAAAACGCCGGCGGCCGCGAGCGCGGCGAAATGCCAAACCTTCCAAGTGCGCCTCCGGGCGACAAACCTGACCAACCAAACGGCTGCCCAGACGGCCGCATTCGGGTGGGTAAAGAACGCGGCGGACAAGCAGAGGCCGACGGCCAGACAACAGCGGATGGGCGCACTCTCGTAATAGCGCTCGTGAACATACAGGGCCAGAAGCCCCAGGCAGTGCGCCATCATGTCGGGACGCCCCCAGGTGGCGGCGTTTAAATACGGCCAATCAAAAGCTATGAGGATAGCCGCAAGCGTGGCAATCTCGCGGCTGCCGCTCCAGAGGCGGACGAGAAGAAACCAAAGGGCGATGCCGGCGGCGGCGAAAAAGGCATTAAGGAGCCTCTGCTGCCGCAACCCCCAACTGAAGACCTTGTACCAGGCCGCTTGGACCATGGCATACAGGGGCATTTGGTAATAATTCCGCCTGTCAACGCCGGTAAGTTGGCCGTCCATGGGGCTGATAGAGGCGATTTCGCGGCTATCCCAGGTGTGGTATGTGAGGAAATTGTGCGCGGCCAGCGTGTATTCCCCTTCGTCTCTGTAGGCCGTCCGCGTCCATATCGTGACTACTACCAGCGCCAGCCAGATCACGGAAAGCACCCAAAGCCTGGCGATCGCGGGGCGGCTCAATGCACCAGGGGGCCCATGATCCAGCATAACCGGATTCTATCACCATGGTCTGTTCGATGCTATAATTCTGGTGGTTTTATGCCACGCGCCGTGAAGCACTGAATGACTGAGCCTCGATGCCTGGAGTAGAAGATGGCCTGTTTTGAGCACGAAAACGCACTCGTCGAAACGCAGCTCGTAGGCGAGGGGACCCGGATTTGGGCCTTTGCACACGTCCTGCCTGGGGCCAAAATCGGGCGGGAATGCAATATCTGCGATCACACGTTTATTGAGAACGACGTCGTCGTCGGGGACCGCGTCACCATCAAGTGCGGCGTGCAACTGTGGGACGGGATCACGATCGAGGACGACGTTTTCATCGGCCCCAATGCCACCTTTACGAACGATCCGTTTCCGCGGAGCAAGCGGCATCCGGAGCGTTTCGAGCGGACCACCGTGCGGAAGGGCGCGTCCATAGGCGCGAATGCGACGATCCTCCCCGGGGTAGTTATCGGTGAGAGGGCCATGGTCGGTGCGGGCTCGGTGGTGACGCGCAACGTCCCGCCGAACGCCGTCGTAATGGGCAACCCCGCCTGGATCAGCGGGTACGCCGGCGTGCGCGAACAGCCGGCTTTTCAGGCGGGACCCGCCGACAAGACCGGCAGTCATCCGGCCGAGGTTGAGGGAGTCGTGCTGCACCGGCTGCCGTTGGTCGACGATATCCGCGGGATGCTGTCGTTCGGCGAGGTCCAGCGGCACATCCCGTTCGAAATCAAGCGGTACTTCCTGGTGTTCGGCGTTTCCGGCAAGCACGTTCGCGGGGAGCATGCGCACAAGAAGCAGCATCAGTTCCTGGTGTGCGTGCACGGGCGCTGCAACATCGTCGCCGACGACGGGAAACGGCGGCAGGAATTCATTCTCGACAGCCCGGCGACCGGGATCTATATTCCACCGATGGTTTGGGCGGTGCAGTATAAATACTCGGCGGACGCCGTACTGCTGGTATTGGCTTCGGATTTCTACGACCCTGACGATTACGTGCGCGACTATGGGCAATACCTGGCTTTGCGCGCCGAACCCGGGTGCTCGCCGGCCAAGTAATCGCTATGGTCGAACTGAACGATTTCAGGCGGCAGTGGGAGGACACGCGGGAAGCGGCCGTGGAAGCGTTCTCGGCGGTAGGAGCGTCCGGGTGGTACATCCTGGGCCATGAAGTCCGCGCCTTCGAAGCGGCCCTGGCGAGCTGCTGGGGAGTGCATCACGTGATCGGCGTGGCGAGCGGGCTGGATGCCCTGGAAATTGCGCTGCGAATCGCCGGCTGCCGGCCCGGGGACAGGGTGCTGACGACACCGTTATCCGCTTTTGCGACCACGCTGGCTATCGTCAAACTAGGCGCCGTGCCGTGCTTCGTGGACACCGATGAACATGGGTTGATCGACCTCGAACGGTGCCGCGCGGCGCTCGCCCAGCGGCCGGACATTCGCTTTCTTCTGCCGGTGCACCTGTACGGGCACGCGGTGAATTCCGCCGGGTTGGCGGCCATCCGAGACCGGTTCGGCTGCGCGATCGTCGAGGATTGCGCTCAATCCGTGCTGGCGTCTTCGGGGGAGAAGAGGACCGGAACGACCGGCCGCCTGGCGGCAACCAGTTTCTATCCCACCAAGAATCTCGGCGCTATGGGCGATGGGGGCGCTGTTCTGACAAACAGCGACGACGACGACGCGTCCGCGCGCGCCTTACGGGATTACGGACAGACGGGCAAATACCGGCACGACGTGGCCGGCTACAACAGCCGGCTGGATGAGCTTCAGGCGGCGCTGATGCGGCGGGTTTACCTGCCGAAGTTGCCTGAGTGGACGGCGCGCCGGAAACGAATCGCCGCGAGATACCTGGCGGGAATCCGGAATCCTGAAGTCCGGCCGATTCCGCGGCCTGCCTGGTCGGATTCCGTCTGGCACCTGTTCCCCGTGCGGGTGGATCCCGGCCGGAAACAGGAGTTCATGCGCTATTTGAGGGAGAACGAAGTCGTCTCCGGGGAACACTACCCGGCGCCGATCCCCGACCAGAACGCGCTCCGCGGCATCCCGCACGAGCTGATCGACGACTGCGCCACAGCGAGAGCCATTTCCCGTTCCGAGGTGAGCCTCCCTATTCATCCTTACCTGACCGATGAAGAAACCGATCGGGTAATCGATCTCTGCAACAGGTGGCAAGGGTAGATGCTTTCGCTAGTAATTCCGGTTTATAAAAACGAGGCGAACCTCGACCGGTTGCTGGCGGCGCTGGCCGGATTGAACGAGCAACTGCCGGAGTTGGAGGTGGTGTTCGTAATCGACGGAAGCCCGGACCGCTCTTTCGAGATACTTAGCGAACGGCTCCTCACGGTTCCGTTCCGTTCGCGGCTGGTGACGCTCAGCCGGAATTTCGGATCGTTCTGCGCGATTGCGGCCGGATTGCAGGCGGGCTCCGGGGATTCCTTCGCAGTGCTTGCCGCCGACCTTCAGGAGCCGCCGGAGCTGATCCTTCGGTTTTCGGAGATCCTGCGGTCGGGAAGAGCCGATATCGTTTTCGGCTACCGAGTGGCGCGCGCGGATCCCTGGCTGTCGGAGTTCTTTTCCGATCTGTTTTGGCGCATCTACCGGGGTTTCGTGGTGAAGGACATGCCCAAGGGCGGGGTGGATGTATTCGCCTGCACGAGGCAGGTGCGGGACCGGCTGCTGGAATTGAAAGAAGTCAACACCAACCTGATCGCGCTCCTTTTTTGGCTGGGGTTCCGCCGCGAGTTTGTCGGCTACGAGCGCCAGCCGCGGCTGGAGGGGGAGAGCGCCTGGACGTTGTCCAAGAAGATCCGGTACTGCCTCGACAGCGTTTTCAGTTTCACCGATCTACCCATCCGACTGCTGTTGTACGCGGGAATCGGCGGGATCGCTTTTTCCGTTTTCTGCTCCGGTGTGGTGCTCGGGGCCAGGTTCTTCGGCAAGGTGAGGATTCCGGGGTACACGCCCATCGTGCTGGCGATCCTATTCTTCGGCGCGCTTACGAGCCTGGGGCTGGGGATCGTCGGGCAGTATCTATGGCTGACGCTGCAGAGCAGCCGCAAGCGGCCAGGTTACGTAATTGCAGGGTCGCGCGAGTATCCAAGCAACCCAGGCGCAGGTCTTATTGCGCCGCGGGACATGGCGGCTGAAGTGCCGGAGCGGGCGCGAACCGCCAGCGCATCCGGCGAAGCAGGCGGGCAAGAGTAGAAGCTTATGTTGAGATCCCTGGTTTCACTGTTGCGGTGTCCGGTCTGCCTGGCGCAGGACCAGCAACCTGAACTGCATTCGTTCGACCATAGTCCGGCCGGCCATGTAAAGGACGGGGTTTTGGTCTGCCGGACATGCAATTCGTGGTATCCGATCGAAAACGAGCTACTGGAGCTCGTCACGCCGGCCCTCTTTTACAAACGGGACTACGCGGCGTTTACCGGCCGTTTTTCCGGCGCATTGGAGCGCCTCGACCTGAGGCCCGCTTCGACCGATCGGGGCGGCGATGTGTCGGCCCAATCGGCCCAGAGGCGCCATTTCGACTGGTATGCGGATAACGCCGACCAGACCTACGATGCATACCAAAAGAGCCCGTTCTGGATGGCGTTCGACGCGGCGACGTTTGGACACTGGGAATCGCAACTGAAGCCCGGAGGCACGATTGTCGACGTGGGATGCGCCGACGGCCGCAGTTGTTTCCGGCTCATCAACCGCGGCAGCACCGTGGTGGGCATGGATATTTCGAAGTCGCTCGTCCGGCAGGCGATCAATCGCGCCGCGCGGATGAACGCGCAGTCATCAACGAGTTTCCTTGTGGGCGACGCTTCCGCGCTGCCGTTCCGCGACAATGCGGTCGAGTACGTGGTGATCTATGGCGTTCTGCACCACCTGCCCAAGCCGGGCGCCACTTTCCGCGAAACCTACCGTATCCTGAAACCGGGCGGAGTTTACTTCGGCAGCGAAAACAACGCGACTATTTTTCGCTGGATATTCGACCTGCTCATGAAACTGAGACCGATCTGGCGCGAAGAAGCCGGGGAGCAGGCTCTCATATCGAAGCGCCACATAGAGCAATGGCTAGAGGGTTTGCCGGCCACGCTAGCCTGCCGATCGGGCGTGTTCGTCCCGCCGCATCTCGTCAACCTGCTCGGCCACCGTTGCGCCGGGCCCGCGCTTGCCCTGACGGACCGGCTGTTCACTGCTTTCCCCGGCCTGCGCGACCAAGGAGGGCTGATTTCCTTCGAGGTGCACAAGCAATGAGGCCTTCGCGGGGCGATCAGGGCCCATGTGAGGAGGCGTCCGAGGGTGGGCCATAACATGAGTCTATCCAGGATCGGGTGGGCGCGCGCGACGCACTCCAAGCGAATCATTGCGCCCGAGGTATGCAGGCAGGCCGCTATTTATCTTGCGTGTTTTGCGCTGGTAGCGACCTCCCAATTTCTGAGCCGTGCCTACAGTTTGCCGTTCGGAGGGTACCCGGACGAGCCGGGGCACTATCTTACCGGCGTAATGCTTCACGATTACGCGCTGAGCGGCTTCTCGCAAAACCCGCTACAATTCGCGGAGCGGTTCTACGTCCACTACCCGGCGATTTCCTTTGGAATGTGGGGACCTTCGTTCCATGTTCTTGAGGCAATCTGGATGCTGGCGTTTTCGGAGTCGCGGTTGTCGATCCTGCTGCTGGTCGGGGCGATTGCAGCCGGGTTCATGTGGTGCACGCAATGGATGATCGGGCGAATATTCGGCCGCGCCCCCGGGATGCTGGCAGGGTTTCTCGTCTGGCTGATTCCCGCGTTTCAGATATACAGCTCGGCCGTAATGGCCGATCTTCTAACCGGGACGTTCATCTTTTTTTCGGTCTACCTCTGGAGCCGCTACCTGGAGAGCGGCCGGCACTCCATGGCGTTGGGGTTTGGCCTATTCGCGACGATCGCTCTACTCACGAAGGCGAATGCCGGCTGCCTGGCGTTGTTTCCCATCCCGGCAGCGGTTCTGGCGGGGCGCACGGATCTACTTCGAGAGCGCGTGTTCTGGATGCCGGCGGCGATGGCGGCGCTGTTTGCGGGGCCGTGGTATGCGTACTACAGTTGGCTTGTGTGGAACATCGCGCCGATCTATGTGACGCCGCAGATTGCCTATTCATACGCATCGCGCACGATCGCGTTGCTCGGGGCGGCCACAACGCCGTTCGTCTTGGCCGGTATGGCGAGCGGGTTTTTCAAGACGGCGCCGCGCACGGCGCCGCGCGCGCTATGGGCCGCCGCGGTCTCTCTAACGCTGAGTTTTATCGTGTACCACTGCATCACGCCAGGCGGCTTTGAGCCACGGTACGTGCTGATGACGGCTCCGTGGATCGTATTGCTTTTCGCGCTAGGCGTACAATGGGCCGCCACGGCGTTTTTGCCTTCCCGACGGGCCGCCATCGCAGTAGGGCTGATTGCGGCCACGGTGATTTACGGGGCCGTGAACTTCCGCGTATATCGAAAACCGAGGCTTCCCTACGCCGAGGCAGCGCGCGATCTGATTCCGGTGCGAACGGCGCCGCAGACCATTTTCATAGTCTCTTCCGAGACGACGCCTGAAACGGTCATGGTCGCCGAGATCGCCATGCGCGACCGCCGGCCGAACCATTTTGTGTTGCGGTCATCTAAGATACTGGCAAGCATGAACTGGGGCGGCGACAGGTATGAGAACAAGATGAGGAACGACGCTCAAATTGGCGAGACTCTGCGGTCACTTGGCGTCGGGGCGGTGATCATCGATGCAACGCCGAGCGTGACGCCATGGCCGCATCACGTGGCGTTGAGGAGATTTGTGAGCTCCGATCCCGAGTGGAGGCTCACGCATAAGTACCAGGAAGTCGACGGGGGGCCTGTTGTGGAAGTGTACGCGTTTAAAGGCGTGGTGAAGATGCCGCGGAAGATCGACGTGGACGTTCGGTACACATTACGCCGCGTTCTATCGGCCCCGGTCGGGGCTGCGCCATGACGCAATCAAACTCGAGCCAAACTGGGAGTCAATCATGCTCTCAAGCGCCACCAGATACGAAGTGCTTGCCGTCTATCTAGTTTTCCTTGTAGTCGCACTTCTGAGCTACTCGTTCCAGCCGCTTATCTCCATTAATAAGGGAATCGGATGGGACGGAGCTACGTACGTCAAGATGGCGGAGCAGATCGCCGCCAGCCGCGCGCCGGAGGGACAGCCCGCATTTATCTACCGGTTGGGCACGCCGTTCCTGGCCGCGTTGGTAAACCGGGGCAACTTGTTATCCGCATTTCTGGCGGTCAACGTTGCGGCTGCCGCGCTGCTGCCGTTCCTGCTGATCGTGTGGCTCCGCCCGCACGTGCCGAGCTGGCTGGTCCGCGTGGGCGTAACCTCAGTATTTCTGGTCGCATGGCAGGCGCCGCCGCGTTACACGTTCTTCTATCCGGCGATGTCGGACCCCTGGGCGATCGTCTTCGTGGTCGCCGGAATGATCTGTGTGGACCGATCGGCTACGTGGCGGCGGGCCAGGGCGATCGCCCTTGTGAGCGCGGTGACGTTCGTCGGCGTCTTTTTTCGGGAGACTACGCTGCTCATCGCTTTCGCTTTCCCGTTCACCGGTAATCCGATCAAGTTCGACAGCAGCGCGCTTTTCTTTTTCCGGCTGAAACGGTGCCCCGCCTTGGCGGCATTCCTCCCATTGGCCTTTGGCGTGGCGGCCATGCTGGCTACTCACCACATCTCGAGAGTGGCTGCGTGGGCCGACAAGTACTCGTACCTGGAGAATCTGGTTCAATACGTTTTCAAGAAATCCCCTCTCACCTTTCTTCAAGGGCTGTTCAACCTGTTCGGACCCGTGCTGGCAGTTGTTCTCTTCGACTGGCGGGACTCGCTCGCCTTCTTGCGCCGTCATCAGCATCAGGCGGTATTCCTGGTTTTGGCGGCTGGACTGGCATGGCTGGCGGGGACCGACACAGAGCGATACGGTATGAACATGGCGCCGGTGGTTCTTGTTCTGGCCGGTCAGGCGATCCTCAGGCAGAGGCGGGTGTTGGCGTCGCCACTGCTGATTGCCGTGTTGGCAATCTCCCAAGCCGTGGCAGAGCGGGTATTCTGGGTGATTCCGGACCCCTCCATCACCCGGCATGTATTCCCGATTCTTACCCCGCCCAGCAGTAAGGCGGCATATTTGGACATTTTCGCGTATTTCCGGCCATACAGCGAAGCCACCGGACTGACCGACGTGGCGCGCATCAAGGTCGCGGTGATTTCGTGTCTTGAGTGGTTCGCACTCGTGTGCGGGCTGCTCGTGTGGATGCGGCTCAGAGCGCGCGCCCTGGCGGTCCGGCCTCACGAAGGCGATGCGCGATGCGCCGCGTCATCGGCGACTCAAACTTAGCTCTGGCCCAAACGATCCCGCCGCAAATAGACCTGGAAATTCGTCGTCCGCCAGGCGAGCCTAAACGCTGCGAACCGATCTGCGATGAAACGACCCATCGCCGGGTTGCTCTTAGGAAGGGATTCGTACCATTCGCGGTATTCGGGGTCCAGAATGATTATGTCCGGTTGGCGGTTCACGAAATAGCCCAAGGCCCTATCGTCATGCACAGCATCGAACCCCAACCCGAATCCCATCTCGGGGGGGCCTACGATCCGGTCCCCCGGCTGGGCGTTCCGCCTAACGAAGTCGATCATGGGGCCATACTCTCGATGGTATGGATCAAGCTTGACGATGTACAGGGTTCCGCCCGCCTGCAGCACTACAAATGCCGCCAGCAGAGCGGCTACGGGGATCCGCAATCGCGGCGTTCTGTTCCACAGCCAGATCGTAAAAGCTCCCAGCAGTATGGCGTACAAGGGGAGGATGTGCACCATGTACGTGCCTCTCACTTGTTTGTCCAAAAGGAGCAGTCCAACGAATACCACGCCCCACATCGCCAGGAAAGGCCGAAGGAACGTCTGGCGCCTCACGGGGCTGAACAGGACCGCAGCGGCGGCCAGCAGGTACACTGCCGGGATTACCAGCTTTGCCCTCGCCACCAAATACGGCGAGCGCAGACCGAACGGGGCCAGATAGCGCAGGAGAATCTCATTTTTCAACGCCAGGAAAGGATGCAAAAAGTCGTTCAGCCGCCCCGCGGTGGATGCGCCGAAGAATAGTCTCCTGAACAGGACGGGATCGTGCGAAATGTACATTCCCCAGCCCGCAGCTCCGATGAGATAGGGGATCGCTGCGATCGCAATATGCGGCCAGCGTAGACGCCGCCAGTCGCGTCCCGTCATGAAGAAATACACCAGCATACCGAGATAAAGCAGACCACCCATCGGATGGGTGAGCCCGCCGCACACGATTAGGGCCTGACTCAGCAGGACCGCCGCCGCGAAATTGTTCTCCCGGAGTTTGATATACAAGGTCACTCCGGCCAGCCCGAAAGCCGCCGCCAGCATATCCGCGCGCCCGTCGGACGCCGCGCGAATCACCGCGTAATCGGTCGCGATCACGATCAAGGCCACCAATTGAACCAGTCGCGGCGCTCCAAGCCGCCTCAACAGCCACGCCCAACAAGACAGGAGGCATAACCCGGCTACCACCGACAGGCTGCGAAACGCGATCAGCGATAATCCGAATACCTTGAGCCAAGCAGCGCTAATCACCGGGTATAAGGGAGGCTGCCAGTAGAAGTATCGCTCGATACCCTCGTAAGGGAAACCTTTGCTCTCGACGATGGTTGTGCCAGCATGCCCCTTGGTCAGCCAGGTGTATACAGGATCGTAGAGATAACCTTCATCGAGCCATGGCAAATTCGTGCAACAGCGGGCGATAGCCAATACGAAAAAAACGAGAAATGCCACGGCCACAATTCTTTGCGAGCGAATCCACGGACGCCCCAGCGTTTCGTTGGTCACTTCGTGAGATCTCGGTGGCATGGTCCACCATTGTAACAAGCCGCCTGAACTCTCTGCTTTCGGACGAGCCAATCTGGCGCTCGTGCTAGCCGACCGGCGCGGCGCCGGCACTCCACTTCGCCGGCGGTCGAGGTGGATCTGATATATTCCAGATAAGGATCTCCGGATGCCACTTCCACCATTACGGTCGGCTTGGCCCTCCCGTATTCCCCCCGGGGTCGGGCCTGAATGCTGGATCGCGCGGGTTTATAGGAGCTCTCCAACTCCAGATCGGCGAATGCATTGGCACAAGCTGAGACTGTGGGAATTTGGGGCTGCGGAGCTGCAGTGATCTTCTTGTCCTGGCGCAGAAAAGCGTATGATGTCTATTGTTGGATTGCTCCATCGTTTCGGGCGAGTGGTGTTTGCAGCGCCGGCAGAACGCCAGGACGCCGCAGTGGTCCGCTCCTCCAGCCGAAGCGGCGGATCCGGTCAGGTGGGTCTAGCCGCCGTGACAGGGGGATGCCCGAGATGAAGTGGCCTTTGCTCCCGCTTATGCCGTTTGGGGCGTTTGGCGCCATTGAAAATATTCGGCTACAGGGCGTGACACCGACGCAAGCCACGCTTTTCTATACGGCCCCGGACGAGGGCGCCTGCCGGATCGAGGTGAGCGAATCGGCGTCGTACACGCCTTTGGTACACGATGTGGATCCCCGCCTGTTTGCCGGTTCCAACTCCGATGTCCGCTCCGGCTCGATTACCGACGGGCGCTGCCGCCCGGTGGTCATCGGCCGGCACGGCATGATGGCCACTGGGACCAGGTCGGCCGAACCACTTGCGGCTGCCAGCGGTTGGGCTTACAACTGGCCATCAATCGTGAGCCCGACTAGCCGCGCCGGGGCCATCGTCGATCCCAACACGGGCGTCTTGATACGAAAGGTAACAATGCCGAGCGATGCTGGATCAGACCAGCAGGCTGACTCATGGCCCGGCGGCGGCGTGTTCCCCGCCGTCTTGAGCACCCCCCTCCCCGCAGGCACGATCCTGCATAACTGCCGTGCGCTAGAAACCATTCTCTCTACATTCTCGGCGGCCCCATCGTGCTAAGACGCCTCACTTTGTTTTTCATTTCGACTCTGGTGCTTGCTTTTCCAGGCCAATCAGCTATCACCATGACCGTCTGCGTGCCGGTCAAGAAGGTTCACGCGGCGACCAACTCTGGCACCTGCACAGGAGTCACGGCGGGAGACTATCTGGTTATCTTCGCTGCTAACGAGGGAGTTGAAGGTTCCAGTGGGCATCCAGTCTCCATGACCGGCGCTGACAATCAGGACCACACGGGAGGATTCGGCAGTCCTCTACAAACTGTGGATTGGATTTATGCGTCATATTTTCAGGGTCGTTCGGACTTGTGGGTTGTGACTGCCCGGAACACGGGAGATTACGCCATCACCATCACTCCGGCAGAGACAGTGACGAGTTACTTAGCGGTGGCACGGGTGACGGGGGCGTCAAGAGTGAGCACGTCAGGCACAGACACGGAGATTTACCCGAGTCATATACACCCGACAGTTCCTCTCACAACGACGGCGGTGAATTGCGCGATCTTTGGCCTCTGGCTAGGGCAGAACCCGAATTACCCTAACTATACGGATTCCGGGTTCACGGGGATAGGAGTAGATGTCAATGATGACTGGGTAGCCGGTGAGTATGAGTTGGGAGCATCTCTAGGAACTAATGTAATCAATTTTAACAACACTAACGGTGGTTCTATCATCGCCGTTGCGTTGCAGCCTACCCTTACTCCTGTAGCGGACCCTACGTTCAGCCCCGCTGGAGGCACGCGCCACGGGACTCAAACCGTCACCCCGTCCACGACCACTTCCGGGGCGCATGTATGCACGACCTCGGACGGAACAACGCCGACAGCGACCAACCCAGGAACATGTTCTCACGGGCAGACGGACGGCGCGATAACCGTGTCGGTGTCGGGTACGATACTGAAATCCCTGGGCACCGCGGTTGGGTACAACAACAGCAACGTCGTGAGCGCGACGTACACGATCCTGCCTCTTAGTGGGCCGATCACGAACGTAGGCGTTTCGGCCACGACACCCACGCAGGCCATCATAACCTACGACGCCCCGGACACGGAAGCGTGCGGCATGGAAGTGAGCGAGTCTGCCACATACTCCCCGGTCGTTCATGACGTGGACGCTACCTTGTTCACGAATGGGAATCTGGATTCTCGCGCCGGATCGCTCACCAGTGGCCTCTCCCACGTTATGGTGATCGGCAAGCACGGGATGAATGGGAGCGGATTCACGGCTTTGGACGGCAACCGATACAGCCGGGCGCTGCAAGCGAACACCCTGCACTACTACCGCATCGCCTGTGGATCGTCCACGGCAACTGGCACGTTCACGACCGGCAACATTCCTCTCGGCGGAACCTATCCGGAACCCCTGGCGGCGGACGCGGCGGGAAACTACAACTGGCCCTCGGCGGTGGGTCCCTCCAGCCGTGCCGAGTCCTTCGTCGATCCCAACACGGGCGTGCTGATCCGCAAGGTCACCCTGCCCAGCGAGAGCGGGCCAGACTACCCGAACAGTTGGCCCAGCGGCGGCATGTTCCAACTCTGCTCTCATGCCCTGGCGTCGGCCAACGGACATACCTACGACCTGTGCGTGGTATGGTCGGTGCCCTCGTTGCTGGTCTCCGTGGAGACGGATACAGGGAATGTATATCCGTTGACGAGGTTTGTTTTCGGCCATGCAGGGTGCGGCGCGGCGATATCTCTGTCCGGAACCATGATCCAGTTTTCGCCGACGGACCCGCTCAAGATGTACCTGGATCTTCCGTGCGTCGCATCCGGATCGTGGATTCTGAAAGCCACCTGGACTGGGGCCCTGAACGTGAGCAATTCGGTCCTGATCCCTCCGTATAGCGCCAACGCGCCGCTGGTCACAACGGATCTCACTCCGAACGGATTGCAGCCTCTGATAATGGCCTTCGATCCGACCTACGGCTATGACAACTTTGGTCCGGGGCAGTTTTACGGAACGCAAATGGGAAAGCTCATGCTATATGCCTGGACGATCCAGGACAGCATGGGGTACATCAACGTTTTCGATCCGGGCAACGATCTGCCCATTGGGGCGGGGGGGACGGGGAGGTTCATCGCCTCGCTGGCCACCTGGAGGGCGCCGGTCAGCCGCTGGTGCACCATCCACACGCCGATGCCGTCCGGGGACAACAACCCGTGGGTATCGATGCAGTCCAACAGCTCGCGATTCGGGCCGCAGTACATGAACGGGGCCTACTACGTGGTGGCGGACAACAATGCGGGGACGGGGACGAGCATTCAGATCCGGGCCACCAACGGGAGTTACGAACCGCAATCCACCAGCCCGCCCAACTACTTGCAAGACGCCCAACCGGGGGATGTATTCTTCGCGGGCAACATAGCGGTGGGGGGCGAGCCGATGGAACTGGTTTCCAAGGATGCGGCGGCGCACACCTGGACGGTGATCCGGGGCAACAACCTGGGGGCGAGCAAGTTCATTGCGGGATCGGATGTGACGCCGACCTCGGTGGCTCCAGTGAACATCACGGCGGGGACGAAGCTCTATGCGGCCTGCCGGGCCGCGTCGTTTTCGCGGCGGGTGACGCAATGGGGGTCGAACACGGGAGGGGTCTGGTACTGGAACTTTCTAAACGATCCGCATGGGACGAGCATCACCTATCCGGCGGTGAACGGGACGACGAGCAACCAGGTGGTGGAGAACTACATAGCCGACAGCCACGCGGTGACGCGGGACTCGATCAACGTAGGAGACGGGGGCTACAAGCCGGAAATACCTGGGATCGTTTGGTCGCGGTGGGATTATCTGAACGCTACGCCGGGGTACGATCTTGTGTCGTTCTCTGGGACAATTGCGGAGAACCCGACATTTGCGGGGGTGGCGGGGCCGGACCTGGATGGAGGGAACAACTACCAGCAGCATCCGAGTTGGGACCAGCCGGCGGCGCCGGCGTGGGAGCAGCAATGGATGGTGGATGCGGTTCCGATGATCAACGCGGGGAGCAGTTACGGGGCGACGGGGAGCCTGGTAGGGGGGCTGGCGAGCACCTATAAGATGACGGGCGGGGCGGCGCTGCACCGCAAACAGGTCACCACGCTGGCGTCTTGCGGGGCGCATCCGCTGGTGGACATGTCCAGCGCGGCGACGGGGGACGTGATTTCAGACGCGACGCCGTATGCGTACTGCGTGGCCAATGCGGCGAACGAGTGCCGGGCGGGGGCCCTGCCGGGGAACATCTTTGTGAGCTGTCCCGGGGCGACGATGCCGAGCTGCGACACGGGATCGGCCACGGGGGCGGTAGACATCTGCCTAGGAGATTCCTGGGCATATGGGAACGCGGCGGTGCAGGCTTCGCCGTTCACCACGGACCTGAACGGGGGATCGGGGAGGGTGATTAGCCACATGTTTGGCACGCATCACGAGCAAGGGGTGTTCAGCAACGTGCGTCCGACCAGCGATGGGAAGTGGCTGCTGTTTCCAGCGTTCCTGCCGACGGGGACGACGGAGGTCTACATGGCCAAGCTGCCGCCGTTTCCGGCGGCGGACTCGACGCGGCGCGACAGCTTCGAAGAGATCCGGGTGAGCTTTCCCGCTGCGACGCGCTCTTCTTTCACCAGGTCCATTCCCCTGCCGCTCAGGCCTTCGCCACGCACCGCCGTTGTGGAGTTCGGGTACGCGGAGAACGGGAATCCCGAGGACTTCTATTGCACGTCGCGGAAAGAGAGTTGCGTGGCGCAGGACGCCACGATAGACGCGTCGCGGCCCTTCTACTTTTCGGCTACGGAAGCGGATTCCATCAGAGGAACGCCATGCGCCTTCAGGTGCACCATCGCGATCCCCGCCATACCCGGACGCGTGGTGTATTACCGCGTGGTTCTGCGCGACGCGTCGGGGCAGGTTACCCCCCAGCCCATGCAGGCCGAGGCGGTGCTAGAGTCTTTACCCACGACGGCGAACTCGAGTGTTCAATGATCCGCCGGGATCAATATGTTACAGTATTGATGAATCTGCCTCATGCGCCGACGATGACCACTTCTCCACCCACGACGGCACTAACGGCCGCCCCGCGAACACAGACAGGCCTGCTCCGCGCGATAGGTATTTTTACGCTACTGATATTCATTTTTCTGGATGTCAGTAGAATCATGGATATTTCATTCTACTACCTACACGTACCACTGATATCTTCGGTAGCTACCCTGTTTGTAGCGCTGTTTTCAGGATGCTGGGTGAATTCCGTTAAGACGCGCGTCGGCCGGCTATATGGCGTCATGGCGGTGCTGCTCGTCGCTGGAACGCCATTCAGCCTATGGCGCAGCGGCAGCCTGGCCGTGATCACTCATAGCTGGCTTCGATCCGTGCTCGTATCCATGCTGGTGCTAAGCTTAGCCATCACCTACAAGGATTGCGTTTACACGATGAATGCCATCGCATGCGCCGTCCTTCTGGCTGCGGTCTCCGGGCTGCGCGCGGGGACTTTGAGCATGGACGGCCGATTGGTCGTCGGACGATATGGAGATCTTGCGAATCCGAACTATTTTGCCTTCGTTCTCATGCTGGGGGTGCCTTTGTGGTGGTGCTACATGAGCTGCGGAGGCCCCGGCGTCGGGCGCATCATCCGTTGCGTGATCGGGGCAGGGGCCACGGTTACGATTTTGGCGGGCTTTCTGAGGGCCGGATCCCGGGGCGGGCTGATCGCCTTGATCGTGATGTTGTTCATCGCCTTCTTGCGGGCTTCGATCACAGGCAAGGCGATTCTGCTGGTCGCCCTCACGGTAGGCGCCTGTGTTGTTGTTGTGGCGCTTCCTAAGACGATGCGGGACCGGTACTTCATGGTGTTTTCGGTTCACACGGGGGATTTCAGCACAATGGACGTTGTGCGCATGTCGGATATGGCTACTTCTTCCAGCGAACAGCGGCTACATCTTCTGTTGGCCAGCTTGAAGGTCACATTGCAGCATCCTCTCTTCGGAGTCGGTCCGGGTAACTTCACTGGAGCCGAAAATACAATGGCCGTCGATGCTGGGCTTCGCAAGGGCGCCTGGCGTGGCACTCATAACACATACACCCAGTTATCTTCGGAATGCGGGATCCCGGTTCTAATCGTTTTCTTGGTTTTGCTGGGCGGCTCGATTCGCTCGCTCAGCTCCGTGCGAAAGCGCGTTGCGGAGGATGCCCGGCCCATTGCCGCGGATATCGGAAGATCGGCCTTGGCTGTGGAGATGCTCCTCTGGGGCTCGTCTGTGTTCATGCTTTTCGCGCACGTGGGCTACGACGTTCCGATTTATCTGTTGCTCAGCGTGGCTGCGGTTTTGGTACGGGCGGCGAACGGGGAACTGGCGGTAGCCGCCCCGGCTCCGGGCCCCGCTTTAACGCCCGTGTTGGTCGGGTATCCGGTTTTGCGCAGGGTGGCAGCCCGCTGACCATGGTGCGGCATCGTAGGACGCCATGATCTCCGAACCGGATAAAGCGACCATCCTATGGCCTTTCAGGGAGGTTGCTCACACCGGAACGCAGCCGCTTCGGATCGGAGTGGTCGTCGGTAGCACGCGTTGTTCCCGATGGGTTGAGTCCCTGGTGCGATTTCTAAGGGGATTGCCGGGGACGAATGTGTGCCTCATTCCGCTCGGCGAATCGATCGGCACGCAAACGAATCGCGCGGGTTGGCTGTGGGAAAGCCTCTATGCGGCCAGCCGAAGGGCCTACGACCCGTTCAGCGAAACGGAGTTGGCTGAGGCGGATGCGGTTGACAGATCCGACTCGATTCCGGCCGGGCGTTTTGATGTGTTGGTCTGGTTGGCTTCCAGGCCCGACCCGCGGGTGAGTTTTTCGAGCTGGGCCACGTATGGAGTCTTCACCGTGCGGCTCGGGATGCCGCAGGGTTTCCCTTTTTGGGATGAAGTCGCAACGGAAATGCCAACCTCAAAGGCGGCGATCTATTGGCACGATTCCTCTTTGTTGCGTGGCCGTTTGGTGCGGGAAGCCGAAACCTCAACGGCGCAGGGTCTTCTCTTCACCAATAATGCCAAAGAGCCCCTGGCCGGAATCGTCGGCATGATGGCAAGCCTGTGCCTGGAGATCCTACGGGACGGCCCGGCTTTTGTGGAGAAGCGGCGCAGTCTGGCCGAGGAGCCGACGGAAGCGGCGGTTGAAGATGCCAGGCCCTCCGCTTTCGAGGTGGGGCGGTTCATAGCGCGCAAACTCCGCCGGAGCGTCGCGGTACGGCTGCGGCACCGCGGACGGCAACCCCATTGGTTCGTGGCGGCACGCCGGAACTCCGGGCAATCCATCGCCGACGCGATGCCAGCCGATCTGTCCGGGTTCAGAGAGATTCCGCTGCCCCCAGGCAGCGCGGGGATGGCCGATCCTTTTCTGGTGGACTTCGATGGGCATACCTGGCTCCTGTTTGAAGACCTGCCAGCGGGCGCATCCCGAGGGCGGCTGGCTTGCATGAAGCTTTCTGAGCAGGGCTCTTGTTCGGAGATGACGGTGGTGATGGAGCGAGACTATCACCTGTCTTACCCTTGCCCAGTTTCGGTGAACGGGGAACTCTTTCTGATTCCCGAATGCCGCCAGGCGCGGCGCATCGATCTTTATCGTTTTGCGCATTTTCCGTCCCGGATCGAACTGGTTGCCACGCTGGCCGAAGATGTGCGCGCGGTGGATACGACGCCGCTTTTTCTGGAGGGCCGCTGGTATTTCTTTACGACGACGGGACAGCCCTACGCGGAGACGCTGCTTTTCTGGTCAAACCGCCTGGACAGGTCGTGGAAGCTGCACCCTTCCAGCCCGATCTCCACTTCGGTCGGGAACTCACGTTCCGCCGGGTTGCCGTTCTATTGGAAGGGCCGTCTATACCGGCCCACGCAGGACTGCTCCATCCGCTATGGGTACGGTATCCGCGTCAATGAGATCAAGAAGCTGACCCCCACCGAATTCGAAGAGAGGCTGGTGCGTACGATTCCGCCTTCGTGGATGCCGGGGCTGCTGGGGACTCACACCTGGAATGAGGATGCCCGATTCCAAGTGATCGACGGCTTTCGCGCGATGGGATGAGGTGGGAGCGCCCGGAAGTGCATCGATTCCGGGGCGTCCGCCGCGCGCCCGCAGATTCCATGGACTATCGCGCCGCTTCCTGATGACGGCGATCCGCCAGGACGCGCCAGGCGCGCCGCCGATCCTCTTCCTGCCGGTACCACAACTCCAGTGCGAGAAGCGTATAAAGGTGGTCTGAGTTGTCCCGGCGGCCGCTCATGTGCTCTTCTAGCAGATAGGCTACAAACTCGGGGCGAACGATCCCCCTTTCGCGAAAGCGGCGGCTCTCGAGGTGGTCGTGTATGAAATCCTTCAACGAAGTGCGGAACCAGCGGGCCAGCGGCACGCCGAAACCCATCTTACGGCGGTGGAGCGTCGCGGGCGGCAGGCGGTTCCCCAACGCCTCGATCAGGATTGTCTTGCCGGAGCCGTTGCGTACTTTCCAGGAGTGCGGGATAGAGGCGGCCAATTCGGCCAGGCGCTGGTCCAGCATGGGGCAGCGGACTTCCAGGGAGGCGGCCATCGAGGCCCGATCCACCTTGACGAGCATGTCACCGGCCAATTGAGCGGTCGCTTCGAAATACATCGCCTGCGCCATGACGTCGTTTCCGGAAGGGGCGAAGGCATCGGGCAGTATGCTCTTGAGGAACGCGACATCCCCCGCCAGCATCCATTGGGGACACAGCATTTGCTTCCGGAGGAAGTAAGCCATGTAAGCATGGAGCTCGAAGTATCGCTCCAGAGGCGACGAACAGCCAAGCATCCGAAGGTAGTTCTTCCCATAGGCGGCATAGGGCAATCGTTCCGCAATGGCCGACAGCATTCGCCGGATCGGCTGGGGAATCCCGTCCAGTACCCGGTATTTCTCGATTTCGAAAAAGCTCTCGTACCCGCCGAACATCTCGTCGCCGCCATCGCCGCTGAGCGCGACCTTGACATGTTGCGCCGCGAAATCGGAGACGATGTAGGTGGGGATGGCGGAAGCGTCCGCAAAAGGTTCGTCGAAATGGCGTGTCAGCTTGGTAACCAGGTCTACTGAATCGGGCCGCACGATGATTTCGTGATGCTGGGTGCGGTACTTCTCCGCTACCATGCGGGCGTAAGGCAATTCGTTGAACCCGCTCTCTTCAAAGCCGATCGAGAATGTCCGGACCGGAGCGGAGGATTGCATCGACATGGATGCGACCACCAGGCTGGAGTCGATTCCGCCGCTGAGGAAGGCCCCGAGCGGGACATCGGCTTCCATCCGAATGCGCACGGCCTCATCGAAGGTCTCGCGCACGCGCCTTCGGACCTCTTCCCTATCCTGGTGGGCCCCATCGCGGCCGGCGAACGGCGGCAGCCGCCAGTATCGCCCGGTTTCCACGCGGCCTTCCGAACTGTAGCGCAGCCAACAACCAGGCATCAGCTTTCGGACCGCCCGGTACGGGCTGTATGGGTCGGGTATATAGCCAAACAGGAAGTACAGGCGCAAGGCGTCTTCGTCGATTTCCAACGGCGCTCCAGCCACGCCCAGGCACTTCAATTCGCTGGCGAAATACAGCCCGTTCGGCGTCTCCGCGTAGTACAGCGGCTTCTTCCCGAAGCGGTCGCGGGCCAGGAGGATTTCGCGGCGGCGGGCATCCCAAATGCAAAATGCGAACATGCCTCGCAAGGAAGCGATGCCGTCGGCCCCTTCCTGCTCATAAAGATGGACCAGCGTTTCCGTATCGCTATTGGTTTGAAACCGGTGGCCATGCCCGGCGAGGCGCTCCCGCAGTTCACGATAGTTATAAATCTCTCCGTTGAACGCCACCCATACCGACGCATCTTCGTTGGAAAGCGGCTGGTGGCCCGTGCTGAGATCGATGATGCTTAGGCGGCGCATGCCGATGCCGCATGGCCCATCCGTGTAGACACCCTCGTCATCCGGGCCCCTGTGCCGGATCTGGTCGCACATGGCGCTGACGATTCGAGATTGGGCGACGCCCTCGCGCAGCAGAAAACCGGCAATCCCGCACATGCTATCTAGACTTTAACATGCGAGAATCGGTAAATATGGGAGAGTGGACTGCCGGTGAGCGATTCGCATTTGGCGAAAACTGGGCTCGTTTTCTTCAGACGGTGGACGAACCGCGAATCGCAGCAGCCGAGAAATCGCTGAGAGAGGGACTGGAATGCGCCACGCTCGGCGGGAGGAGTTTCCTGGACGTCGGCTCGGGCAGCGGGATATTCAGCCTGGCGGCAAGACGATTGGGAGCCCGCGTGCATTCCTTCGACTACGATTCCCATTCGGTAGGCTGCACGCGCGAGCTGAAGCGCAGGTATTTCCCGAACGATACGGATTGGACCATCGAAGAAGGCTCGGCTCTCGATACGGACTACCTGCGGTCTCTGGGGCGCTTCGATATTGTTTACTCCTGGGGCGTATTGCACCACACCGGCGACTTATGGAAGGCGCTGGACAATGTATGCCCGCTGGTTTCTCCCGGCGGATCTTTGTTCATCGCCATCTATAACGATCAGGGAACGCGCAGCGTGCGGTGGAAGAAGGTGAAGCGGCTTTATAACCGCCTGCCCCGCGGCTTCCGCTTTCTGGTGGTAGCGCCGTCGTTCCTGGTCCTCAACTACCATCACCTGATAAAGGATTGCCTGCGTCTCCGCCCATTCGAGACTATCCGGAATTACGGGGGCGGGCGCGGGATGTCGTTTTGGCGCGACCTGATCGATTGGGTGGGCGGCTATCCCTTCGAGGTGGCGACGCCAAAACAGATTTTCGACTTTTGCAAGGTGCGCGGGTTTTCACTGTCTTGGCTCAGTACTTGCGGCGGCAGCCTGGGGTGCAACGAATTCGTATTTCTCAATACCGGCTCTTCCCAGCCGATCGCAGAGGCGGCGCCCGGCGGTTAATGTATGTGCGGAATCGCGGGTTATGTGACGACCAGCCCCTCCCCTCCGAATCGCCGGACGATTGAGCGGATGACAGATGCGATCCGGCACCGCGGACCAGGAGAGTCTGGATACTACCGCGACGCCCCGGCGTGCCTGGACCGTTCCCGCGGGTTGTTCGCATTCGCCATGTTCTCGAGCGTCCGCAAGCTCATGCGGGGTCATGGCCTGGCGCTGGATCTTATAGATAACTGTATAAATAATGCAATAATAAGCACAGGAGGCAAATGCCTGTGCCAAGACCAAAGGGCAGCGCGGATCTGCTGTCAGACCGACGCCGGCGCGCATTGGCGTTGCTGAAATCC
>Ga0187877_1000400_pt1 | contig 55908 bp, 55 predicted proteins | sample June2016WEW_17_1_3_FD_132430 | JGI IMG/M metagenome (GOLD analysis project Ga0187877, IMG submission 132430) | Peatland microbial communities from SPRUCE experiment site at the Marcell Experimental Forest, Minnesota, USA - June2016WEW_17_100 | ecosystem: Environmental > Terrestrial > Soil >...
CGCGGGATCATCGAAGCCCACGGAGGCGCGATATGGTTCGAGTCGCCAGGGCACAACGAGGTCAAATGCCCAGGTTCTACCTTTCATGTCCTGCTGCCCATCCGCAAGGAACCTCCCGATCCTAAATTTTCTAAATTGTTCGGAATCGAATCCCAGAAAGAAGTTCAGGCAAAATGACCAGAAAGGTCCCGCTGACCACCACGCCGCCGCGCGAGCGCGCCTTCCTGGTCGGCGTGGAATTGCATGGGCATCCAGGCCTGCTGACGGTGGAAGATTCTCTGGCCGAGCTCTCCCGGTTAGCCGAGACAGACGGTTTGCAGGTGGTCGGAGAGCTGACCCAAAAACTCGATCGACCCAACCCGGAAACCTTTATCGGGTCGGGTAAGGTTGAAGAATTAATCGCCCTGGCCGAGGAAAATCTCGCTCAGGTGATCGTCTTTGACGATGAGCTTTCCCCCCGGCATCAGCGCGAACTGGAGACCCGCTTCGGCGACTCCTTGCGGGTGCTGGATCGGACTGCGTTAATATTGGATATCTTCGCACAGCACGCCCATACAAGCGATGGCCAGCTTCAGGTCAAGCTGGCCCAGTACGAGTATCTCCTGCCGCGTCTGACAGGACAATGGAGCCATCTTGCCCGCCAGACCGGTGGCGGCGGCGGTCGGACAGGTTCGGCGGGGGGTGTGGGCCTGCGGGGTCCCGGCGAAACGCAGCTGGAGGTCGACCGCCGCGCCGTCCGACGTGAAATCTCTCATTTAAAGGAAGACCTTGAAAAAGTTCGTGCCCACCGCATGCGCTATCGGGCCCAGCGGAAACGCAATCACATTCCAACGGTTGCCCTGGTTGGCTACACAAATGCCGGAAAGTCCACCTTGCTCAACCGGCTTGCCAATGCAGATGTCCTCGTCGCTGACCAGCTGTTTGCCACGCTGGACCCGACCACGCGCCGGGTGGAGCTGCCTGGGAGTCGCCAGGCACTTTTCACGGACACGGTCGGTTTTATTCAAAAACTTCCAACCACCCTGGTGGCCAGCTTCCGCGCCACACTGGAGGAGATCGCTGAAGCCGACCTGCTCCTGCATTTAGTGGACATTTCCCATGTGAACGCCTCCAACCAGGCCGAAGCGGTCCAGGAAACGCTGGAAGAGATCGGCGCAAGTCAGATCCCATTGATCACCGTTCTGAATAAGATCGACCGCCTGGGCGATCCACGCGCCGCCCGCCAGGCGCTCGAACATTTCCCCCAGGCGGTCGCAATTTCCGCCCGTAGCGGAGAGGGAGTCACGGACTTGCTGGACATGGTCGGGGATGCGCTTTATGAAACCATGGCTCCCATCCTCGTCCGTCTCCCGTACCAGCAGGGCCAGTTGATCTCTCTTTTTCACGAAGTCGGGCAGGTCGAACGCGTCGAGCACGGACGAGGCGGGGTGTTGATGCAGGGTCGCATCCCGGCCCGCCTGTTGGCTACGTTCAAACCCTGGCGGATCCGTCCAGGTTCGGCTCAAAAGGAGACCACGGATGTTCCAGTGGATGAATAAAAGGCTCGATCGAATCTCAGAGTATCTCGCTGTCCGGAAAGGGCTGCTGCCTTTCCTGGGGCTGCTATTGATCGCGGCCAACTATGGGCTTCAATTCTTCCTAACCGGCTGGGTAATCCAGACCAACCTACTGCTGCACGTTGGTCTGGTGGTGGCGATCCTTGGATTGATGCTCGCCTGGGCCCTATGACCCCTTCCCTGAACAGACCAAATCAAATCGGCCCGTTTTAATCGGCCTCAACCAGAATTTCATTCAGGAGATTCTGATATGCTGTGGGTAACTCGTTCACACGTTCATGTTGACCGCGTCGCCTGTCCCTGGCTGATCACCCGCTTTGTGGACAATGAAGCCAAGTTCCGCTTCGTCCCTAAAACAATGATCGAATCGATCGTTAAAGGTGAAGGCGCCATCCCCTTTGACACCTCGGGCGCTGAATTGGGACATCAGGACGGCAGGTGTTCCTTCGAATCGATCATGCTTAAATACGATCTTAAGGAAGCAGGGTTGGTACGCCTGGCAAAGATCGTCCACGCCGCGGATATCTCCGAAGAATTAGACCAAGATCCCATCGCGCCCGGTTTGGAAGCCATCGCCAGTGGTTTCAGCCTTCTTTTCCCCGAAGACGAGAACAACCTGGCTCACCAGTTTGAAGTGTATGATGCCCTCTATGCCTGGTGCCGCATGCAAGTTGCTAAAAAATAAACGGGCCTGCCTCATTGAAGCCTGGATGGCCAGCGCCTTATCCTAGCCGACCCCTTCCGTCACGGTATCAACCATCAACCGCAATTCGGATATACCCCTGCTCTTCACCACCCGCAGCGTGCGCCTTTTTTGCTACGGTTTCCTTTCCGTTGTGCTCGCCCTTTATCTGGCCCAGGTCGGGTTAAGTGAAATACAGATTGGGTTACTTTTTACCCTGACACTGGTCGGCGATGCTGGCATCTCCCTCTGGCTGACAACCTCTGCCGACCGGTTTGGCCGCAGGCGGACCCTGCTCCTGGGGGCGCTATTGATGATGGGAGCAGGGGTGGTCTTCATGGTTACTAAAAATCCAATCCTGTTGATGATGGCCGGCATCATCGGCGTTATCAGCCCGAGCGGGAACGAGATCGGTCCATTCCTGGCTGTGGAACAGGCCGGTTTGACGCAATTACTGCCGAATCAGCAGCGCACGCAGACCTTTGCTTGGTATAACCTGACCGGGTCATTTGCGACCGCGACTGGCGCGTTGACCGGCGGTTGGTTGGCCGAGGCCGTACACTCCCGAGGGATGTCGCTGCTGAATTCCTACCGGGTTGTCCTTCTAGGATACGCTCTCGGGGGGTTGATCCTGATCGTTCTGTTCCTATGCTTGTCACAGGCGGTTGAGTTCCCTGTGATGGACACGCCTCCAGCCAAGGCAAAGCGTACTTTGGGCCTGCACCGCTCCCATCATATCGTGCTCCGGCTTAGCGCCCTCTTCGCTTTAGATGCATTTGCGGGAGGGCTGATCGTTCAAAGCATGGTAGCTTACTGGTTTTTTATACGCTTCGGCATCCCGGCGGGCCTCATTGGCAGTATTTTCTTCGGCGCAAATCTCCTAGCCGGGATCTCCGCCCTGCTGGCGGGCAGGTTGGCAAAGAAGATCGGCCTGATCAACACGATGGTCTTCACCCATATTCCATCGAATATACTGATTGGCCTAGTTCCGTTGATGCCCTCCCTGCCCCTAGCCATCGTCGTTCTTCTTTTGCGCTTCAGCATTTCGCAGATGGACGTACCGACCCGCCAATCCTATACCATGGCGGTGGTCGCTGCCGATGAACGCTCAGCTGCCTCCGGTGTGACAAATATCGCCAGATCCGTTGGCGCCGCGATCGCCCCTTCTCTGACAGGAATCTTCCTGAGCCTTCCGGGGCTGCTCAGCACGCCTTTTTTCTTGTGCGGAGGCCTTAAGATTGTTTATGATCTGCTGCTTTACCGCAGTTTCCGGGCGCTGAAACCCCCCGAAGAACAAATAGCTTAACCTAAAAACGTCCATTAATAAATGAAATCAATAACCGATTATATCTTCGGGCCGGCCGCAATCACTTCTTGTGGTGTATCCTCCTCAAATTTTTTCATATTATCGACGAAGCGGGCCGCCAGCTGTTTATACTTACGCCAGTAATCAGACTCCCTATGCCAGGCACGCGCCGGGTACAGGATCTCCTCTGGCACCTCCGGACAGGTCTTGGGGACCGTGTAACCGAAGACCGGGTCCTGGTAATATTCAACCTGATCCAGCGCGCCGTCGAGAACGGCGTTCAGCAGGTTGCGAGTGTGTCGGATGCTGATGCGTTTTCCAACGCCGTATGGTCCGCCCACCCAGCCGGTGTTGACCAGCCAGCAATTGGTTCGATAGCGTTCGACCTTCCGGCGCAGCAGCTCGGCGTAGAAAGCGGGCGGGTGCACCATGAACGGACCCCCGAAACAGGCGCTGAAGGTGATCTCCGGCTCATCACGCAGACCGATCTCGGTCCCACCGATCTTGGAGGTGTACCCGGAGATAAATTGGTACATGGCCTGCTCATGGGTCAGGCGTGCGATAGGAGGCATGACGCCCGAAGCGTCGCAGGTGAGGAAAATGACATTCTTCGGATGTCCGCCGCGCTTCCCGGCAACGGCATTTTCTATGTAGTCCAGGGGGTAGCAAGCACGCGTGTTCTCGGTAATGGAGGCATCGTCGAGATCGATGAAGCGTGTCACCGGGTCGAAGACCACATTTTCAAGGACGGTCCCGAAGCGCCTGGTACAGGCAAAGATCTCCGGCTCCGCGGCCTCGGAAAGTTCGATCACCTTGGCATAGCAGCCATCTTCGAAGTTGAACACCCCATTGTCGGACCAGCCGTGTTCATCGTCGCCAATCAGCCCCCGATTCGGGTCCGCTGAAAGGGTGGTCTTGCCCGTTCCGGACAGACCGAAAAATAGGGCGACATCCCCAGCGCGACCCACGTTTGCAGAGCAGTGCATGGTCATCACGCCGTTGTGCAGCGGCAAGAGGAAATTGAGCAGCGTGAAGACCGATTTCTTGATCTCGCCCGCATAGGCAGTGTTGCCGATGATGCACAGCTTCTTTGCGAAATTGAGGACGATGAAGGTTTCGGTAGGCGTCTGATCGATCTGCGGGAAAGCCTTAAAACCCGGGGCAGCGATGACCGTGAATTCGGGGGCATGCCGTCGGTATTCTTCCGCGGTCTGGGGTTTGACGAACATGTTGCGGGCGAATAGGCTATGCCAGGCGTATTCCGTGATGATCCGCACCGGCAGGCTGTATTCAGGATCGGCCCCCCCGAAGCAGTCCTGAACGAAGACATCCCGGCCCTGCAAGTATCCCTGTAACCGCGCGTACAGCTCATCGAACTGGTCTACGCTGAAGGGACGGTTATACTGCCCCCACCAAATCCGGCCTTCCGTGCTTGCCTCCCGTACCAGAAACTTGTCGCTGGCTGCCCGGGCGGTGTGCTTCCCAGTATTAACAACAATCGGACCCTGGTGAGAAATGCTGGCTTCCCCCCGGAAGATGACCTCTTCGTAAAGCGCTTCGGTCGGCAGGTTCCAGTAAACATTACGCAGATTGGTCAATCCCAGATAATCGAGCCCATAATCGCTGCGGATGGCGCCAGCCTGCCCTTCGCCGGGGGTTTTAATATTCAATAGATTGTTCATAACCAATCCCTCACCAGTTTACGATCACCGATGTAGATTTCACTGGGAGCGTTGGGATCCAGCGCCCACCTCATCCTCTCGACCCCCTCCGTCAATTCTTTGACCGTCCCGGCATAGCTCAGGCGCATATGCCCTTCCATGCCGAACTCTTTGCCTGGCACCGTCACAACCAGCGCTTTTTTCAACAGAAAATAGGCCAGTTCGACCGAGTTTTTGGCCACGCTATTCCGGAGGTATGCCCGAAAATCAGGCAGGGCGTAAAACGTGCCCTCCGGCTTGATGCATTTCACCGAGGGAAAAGCATGCAGTTCCTGCATTAATACATCGCGATTATTCTGGATTGCCAACCGCAGCGATTCAACCATGGACTGCATCCCGGTCAGCGCACCTTCTGCAGCCGCCTGCATCACCGGTGAAACGCAGGTGATCGTTTGCGATTGGACGTTGGTCATGATCTCAACCAGTTTGACCGGGGCGACCACCCACCCAATCCGAAAGCCGGTCATGCCGTACAGCTTCGCGACGCCATTGACCACGATGACCCGTGTGTTTTCGATATCTCTTTTAGTGTAGCGGTAAGCCGGTACAGCTACCCTGCCATCGAACACCAGTTTATGATAAATATCGTCACAAATCATGTAGATTCCACGGCTCTCACACAGTTCGACGATCCTGGCGATCAATTCTTCCGGATAGACGGCCCCCGACGGATTGTTGGGGTTGTTGACAATCAAGGCCTTGGTATATGAACTGACTACCCGTTCGATCTCCTCAAAACGCGGGATGAATGAGCCATCTTCGGGTGTCACGATGACCGGGACCGCCCCAATCATCTTGATGATCTCTGGATAGCTGACCCAGTACGGTGCGAGCACGACCACCTCGTCCTGCGGATTGCACAGAGTGAACAGGATATTGAACAGGGACTGCTTGGCGCCGTCCGAGACGATGATGTTTTGAGCAGCGACCAAGCGGTCGTAATTTTCCTCGGTGTAACGTACGATGGCCTTTTTCAAGGAGGGGTTGCCATCGGTGGGTGCATATTTCACATCGCCACTGCTCAATTTGGCGGCGGAACTGAGTATGGCGGTCAGGGGTGTCTTGTTCTTGGGTTCCCCGATGCCGAGGTGGATGACCGCCTCCCCTCGCTCGCGCAGCAGGCGGGCCTCTTCGTTCAATGCAAGCGTTGGCGAGGCAGAAATAGCGCTCGCAACCCGACTCAGACTCATAGGCTACCTCCATATTCCGATTCGATTTCTAGCCGCCCAATAATTATATATCGTCTTGGGTCAGTCATTGACGATTAAAAAGGAACGGGCCGTGAATATCACGGCCCGTGTCTTGAGACTTCGCTTATTTTTTCTCTTCTTTTTTCTTGGAGATGACCTCACGGCCTTTATAAAATCCGCAGTTCGGACAGACAATATGAGGCAGGATCATTGTCCCGCAATTCGAGCAGGCAACCAGACTGGCCGGTTCCAGGGCGTCGTGTGACCGACGGCGATCCCGGCGGCCTTTCGATAGCTTTCTTTTTGGATGAGGGGGCATGCGTATCTCCTTAAGATAATTCCGATTAAGCGGGCTGATTATAGTGTTGAAGCCATAGGGCGTCAAGGTAGCATGTGCGGTAGCATGTGCGATAGAATATCTACCTATCCACTGGCCCGTAGATAAGCTTCCATCAAACCGTCCAAGTCTCCGTCCAGCACGGCCTGGGTATTACCAGTCTCGAATTCCGTGCGGTGGTCCTTCACCATCTGATAGGGATGGAGCACGTACGAGCGGATCTGGCTGCCCCACTCCGCCTTGGTGTATTCCCCCCGCAAGACCGCGATCTCTTCTTCCTTCTCGGCTCGCTTGATCTCCAGGAGGCGGGCGCGCAGCACTTTCAGGGCATTCTCACGGTTCTGGGTCTGCGACCGTTCGTTCTGACAAGTGACCACGATTCCGCTCGGCAGGTGCGTCAAGCGTACGGCGGTGGCGTTCTTCTGGACATTTTGACCGCCCGCTCCGGATGACCGGTAAACATCAATCTTGATGTCCGCTGGATCGATATGAACTTCGGGGCTGTCCAGCGCCACCTGCGGCAGCACCTCCACTAGGGCGAATGAAGTGTGGCGGCGATGGGCGGCGTCGAAGGGAGATAAACGGACTAGGCGGTGGACACCTTTCTCCGATCGCAGATATCCATAGGCATAGCTGCCATCGACCGCGATCGTCACAGACTTGATCCCCGCCTCCTCCCCCTCGGTCATATCCAGGATTTCCGTTGTATAACCACGCCTCTCTGACCAGCGCAGGTACATACGCATCAGCATAGAAGCCCAGTCCTGGGAATCGGTGCCACCTGCCCCGGCATGGATGGCCAGCAGGGCATCATCTGAGTCATAGGGCCCTGCGAGCATCGCCGTGAAGGAACGTTTCTCCAACTCGGCCTCGATCGAGGCTACTTCGACCTCCAGGTCTGCCCGCAGGGATTCGTCGTTGAGGCTAACCAACTCACGCGCATCCTGCAGTCGGTGTTCAAAGTTGCGCCAGGATCCTATTTCCTCGCGCAGGGCTGCAGCCGTTTTACTCACCTGCTGGGCGTGGGTGGGGTCATCCCAGAATTGTGGTGCGGCAATTTCCTTATCGAGCTCGGCGAGCCGGGATTCCTTGCCGGCTAAGTCAAAGATGCACCATCAATTGGCGCAAAATATCCGCCGCGGTCTTCAAACGCTCGAGTAAATCCTGCATCGGGGACCTCCCTTAGATCTTATGATCAAATGTCCAACCATCTTTGAATAGGAACCCTGTCCTTGAGCCAGCCAGCTTCCGTCTCCCAGGTGCCGATCGTAGATGAACCTAGACACCGCTCCGGGGCGCCTTTTTCCGAGGAGATCCTGGTGGAGGTCAAATCGATCCTGACTCGCCTTGCCTTCAGGCACCCAGGATTCCCCGGACAAACTCTTCGGGATCGAACGATTGAATGTCGTCAGCCGATTCGCCCAAACCGGCGTAGAGGATAGGCAGGCCCAGTTCGTGCTGGATGGCAAAGGCCATGCCGCCGCGCGCGGAAGAATCGAGTTTGGCGAGGATCACGCCGGTCACATGAACCGCCTCTTTGAATGCCTTGGCCTGTGCCAGGGCGTTCTGCCCTGTCGTGGCGTCCAGCACCAGCCAGACGGCATGAGGCGCACCCGGTATCGCCTTGCCGGCTACCCGATCCACCTTTTTTAGCTCTTCCATCAGGTTAAAACGGGTATGCATTCTACCGGCGGTGTCGATCAACACGAGATCATACCCTTTGGCGACGGCTGAACGGACCGCATCGTAGACCACCGCTCCCGGATCGGCTCCTGCCTGACCAGCGATCACCGGCAGATTCAATCGCTCTGCCCACACCTGAAGCTGGTCCACGGCTGCAGCCCGGAATGTATCAGCGGCGACAAGCAGTACGTGATGACCTTGGCCCCTGAAGCGTTGGCCAAGTTTAGCGGCCGTCGTCGTCTTGCCGGAGCCGTTCACCCCGACCAGCAAGATGATAAAAGGCCGCGGTTCAAAAGCAATCTCCGGCCTGGCCTCCAACCGTGAACGAAGTTCGGCTCGCAGCAACGGCTGTAGTTCATCAGCCTTAATCAGGCCTCTGGCCCTCACGCTAGTCTGCAGGCTGTCCAAGATCGACCGGCTGGTTTCCACTCCCAGATCAGCCTGGATGAGCAAAGCTTCCAAACCTTCCCAGGTGTCCACGCTGATTTCCGACGCTCCCAGCAGCGTGGCCAGTCGTCCAAAGGCAGTTTTGCTGCTGCGGGAAAGGCCTTCTTTCCAGCGTGTCAGCAGATCAGGCATACTCGGCCGATTATACTGCTTCTCGCGGTTATCCGCCCACGCGGATGCACTCAGGATGAAACTTTTTATTCCCGCCTGCATCCAAAGAATTAAGACGCCTTCCGGATTCATGATATACTCGCACCAGCTTGGGACCGGAGGAGAGTCTTTTATGGCAGAAGGTTGGACCGAAATTACGGCGGCCTGGAAAGGGGAATTGACTTTCCTGGGCCAGAACGCCTCGGGAGGGACCGTCTGGATGGGGCCGTTCGCGGACCAACCCGGCATCGGACCGATGCAGCTCTTGCTGGTGGCGGTTGCGGGTTGCACCGGTGAAGACATCGTTTCGATCCTCCAGAAAAAGCGGGCTGGACTGACCGATCTCCAGATCAGAGTGCGCGGAAAGCGCGCCGTCGATTACCCGAGAATCTGGACGGATATCGAGATCACCTACCTGCTCTGGGGAGAGGATCTGCGGCCCAAGGATGTCGAGCAGGCCATCCAACTTTCGGAGGAGAAATACTGTTCAGTGAGCCTCATGCTCCGGAAATCCGCCAAAGTGTCCTCCGCCTACCATATTTATCAACCTGGCGAAAGTGCCAGCTGAATTTACTGGATTTAAGGAGTTATCCCATGGTCGAAGGAGCCATTCACGTCACCGATGCCGCCTTTGAAAAGACCGTTCTGCAAAACACGCTGCCGGTCATCGTCGATTTCTGGGCACCCTGGTGCGGCCCCTGCAAAATGGTCAGCCCCATCCTCGAGAAGGTCGCCCAGGAAAATGCAGGGAAATTAATCTTGGCCAAGGTCAATACCGATGAAAATCCGGAATGGGCCATGAAATACGGCGTGCAGGGGATTCCAACCCTGCTGTTCGTTTTCGGCGGGAAGATCGTCCACCGCCAGGTGGGCGCACTCCCGGAGCGCATGTTGCGGGAGGCAGTCAGTCAATTTATGGAAGTGACCGCCCAACCCAAACCTTGAGCTGCCTGCGATGATCCCTTACCGCGAAAAGAGGCGCCGGTCCCGGCGTCTCTTTCAATTTAAAACCATCCCGCGCATTTTCCCGGGGAAACCTGGCGTGTGACTCACTGCTCGGTGCCGCGTTCGATCCTTGCCCCGAGCAAACGCAATTTTTCATCCACCTTTTCGTAGCCGCGATCGATCTGCCCGATATTGCGGATGGTGGAGGTGCCGTGAGCGGTCAGCGCAGCAAGCAAAAGCGCCATGCCTGCCCGGATATCCGGGCTTTCCACCTTCTCGGCGTAAAGTTTGGTCGGTCCATTGACGATACAACGGTGCGGATCGCACAGGACAATCTGAGCCCCCATTCCGACCAGTTTATCGGTAAAGACCATCCGGCCTGGATACATCCAGTCATGAAAGAGAATGCTGCCCTTCGCCTGGGTGGCCACCACTACGGCTATGCTCATGAGGTCCGTTGGGAAGGCCGGCCAGACATTGGTCTTGATCTCGGGAATGGCGTTCCCCAGGTCAGGCTCGATCTTCAGGCGTTGTTTCGACGGAACGAACAGGTCTTCGCCTTCCACGACCCAATCCACACCCATGCGGTTGAAGACCAAACGGGCCATGTCCAGATATTGTGCCCCTGCCTTGCGAATGCGCACCTCGCCGCGTGTGACCACGGCGGCGCCGATAAAGCTGACCACTTCCAGATAATCGGCACCGATCGTGAACTCCCCGCCGTGCAGTCGGTCAACACCTTCGATATGCAAGGTGTTTGACCCGATGTTTTCGATACGGGCCCCAAGCCCGTTCAGCATCTGACACAGCTCCTGAATGTGCGGTTCCGAAGCGGCATTGCGCAGGATGGTGCTCCCCTTGGCGAGAGCCGCAGCCATGATGGCATTCTCGGTACCGGTCACCGAGGCCTCATCCAGGAGGATATCCGCACCGGTTAATCCTTTGGCTTTGAATTCAAACGAACGCGCGTATTTCACTTCCGCCCCAAACCGCTCCAGGGCCAGGATGTGCGTGTCCAATCGACGCCGACCGATCACATCCCCACCCGGAGGCGGAAGGCGCAACTCCCCTGCCCGAGCGAGCATCGGCCCGGCAAGCAGAATGGAGGCCCGGATACGACGACACAGGTCCGGATCGAGGTCCGCTGGCCGCACCTCACGTGCCCAAACTCGCCAGGAGTGCTCGCCCGCCTCCCGGATCTCGACCCCCAGGCTGCCGATCAACCTGCGCATATCGTTCACGTCCCGGATGTTCGGTACATTGTGTAGCACGACCGGTTCATCGGTCAGCAAACAGGCCGCCAGGATGGGCAGGACTGCATTCTTGTTCCCGCTGGGGGTAATCTCCCCGTGGAGCGAGATCCCCCCTTCAATCATAAATTTATCCATGCAAATTTCTCCCGTTGCTCCTGGTCCCTGGCCTGAACCAGTCCCCTGTCAGGAGCGACCGCCCCGGAATTGTAAGGCTTTTTAAAGAATCCGCCAAGAATGCCCAGAGGTCGTTGGGGTTATAATTAATCCATGGTTATCATCCCGATCATTTTGCTCGGCTGGATCGCAGGCTGGCTGGTCAATTATCTCACGGATGTGTTGCCCACCACGCGACGCTTCAGCCGGCCGACCTGCCCGAATTGTCATACTCCCTTCCGCTGGCTGGATTATCTGCTCCTGGGCAACTGCCGTTCCTGTGGCCATAAACGCGGTCTCCGAACCCTGGCCGTCCAAGCCGCCCTTACGATTGTGCCCGTATTGCTGTGGATCTTCCCGCGTCGGGCACTGCCCTTTCCCCTTGCGTTCGGCCTGATCATCTACCTGGCGATAGTGATGGTGATTGACCTGGAGCATCGGCTTGTGCTCCATCCGATCAGCCTGTTCGGCGCCCTGCTCGGTCTGGGAATCGGCATTTATCTGCACGGTTTTCTGTCCACCCTCATCGGGGGTGTGGTTGGCTTCGGGATCATGTTTTTGTTCTACTACGCCGGGCAATGGTACGTGCGTTGGATGGCCAAACGCAGGGGAATGTCTGCGGATGAGGTCGCTCTGGGTTTTGGCGATGTCAACCTGTCCGGAATCATGGGGCTGCTGTTGGGCTGGCCGGCAATCATCGAGGGTCTGTTCTTCGCCATCTTGGTCGGCGGGGTGGTCAGCCTTGGGATCATCCTCGTGACACTGGCGCTGAAGCGGTACCGGGCTTTTACAGCGATTCCTTATGCGCCCTTTCTGATACTAAGCGCCTTCCTTCTATATCTCCATTAACATCCATGCAGCTCAGATCGAGGTGGGCCGGAAAATCCTCCGGCTCACTCTTTTTTATCCGATTGCTTCTCGGAAGATGGCGGATGCAGCGGTCCGGTCCCCATCCGGTAGCCAAAACCGCGCACCGTCAGGATCCAGATGGGGTCCGCAGGGTTATGTTCGAGCTTTCTCCGCAACATCATCACATAGCGGCGCACGAGGGCCGGATCATCCCGTAGAGTCCCCCATACTTCATGGACCAGTTCGCTCTCAGGAGCCACCTTTCCCTTGCGGCGGACTAGAGCCTCCAAGAGACGAAATTCCGTAGGGGTCAAATCCAGGGTCTGGCCGCCGAGCGAGGCCTGATACTTGGATAGATCGAGGACAATATCCCCGTGGGCGAGATAACCGGCCTCTGCCTGCCCCGCTGTCCGGGTGCGGGTCAGGACGGCTTGAATGCGCGCCACCAGCTCAGCAAAACTGAACGGTTTGGTCACGTAATCGTCCACGCCGAGGCGAAAACCGCGCAATTTGTCCGCCTCGGTCGTCTTGGCCGTGATCATGATGATGGCGACATCGCTCAATTCGCGCAGCCGCGCACAGACCTCCCACCCATCCATGCCGGGCAGCATCACGTCCAGGAGCACCAGGTCCGGGCGCTCGTTGAATGCCAGACGCAACCCCGTGGGGCCGTTGGGGGCCTCAAAGACCTCGAACTGGCTTTGTTTTAAATACTGCCCCAACAGGTGCAGCAAGGTCTGGTCATCATCCACCAGCAATATCTTCGTTTTCATTCGACGACCCTCAAATTAAAATAAAAGCGCGCGCCTCCCTCCGCAGGGGCTTCATAGGCCAGGTCGCTGTTCATGGCCTGCAGCATCCGGCGCGAGAAATACAGCCCCAAACCGTAGCCGTACACGGATTGGGAATCCCGGGTGTCCAGGCGCTGGAATCGCTGAAAGAGCAGGCGACGCTTCTCTCTCGGTATGCCCGGGCCCCTGTCGGTCACCTGGACACGGACATGCTTTCGATCGCGAACAGCGTCGATGGTCACTAGGCTCCTTTCGGCGTATTTAAGGGCGTTGTCGATCAGATGGTTGAACACACCTTGCAATACAGCCTCATCGGCTAGCACCAGCGGCAACTCTCTGGGTAAAGACACCCGGATCCGTTCAGCCCCTGGCAGGTTGCTCAATTTCGCACAAACCTCCTCGACAACGGCCTGAAGCGAAAGGGGTTCGGGCCGGAGACTCAAGCGACCGGCTTCCATTGCGGACATATCTAGGATATTTTCAACGAAACGGCTCAGGCGCTGAATTTCGCTTTTCATGAGCAAAAGATTGGTTCGGTCATTGCCACGCCACCGCTTGCCTTTCAACAACAATTCAAACCCGCCGGTTAGGCTGGTCAGCGGGGTGCGCAGCTCGTGCGAGACCATGGAAACAAAATCACTCTTCAATGTGTCCAGCGCTTGCAGAATCTTATTCTGCTCCTCCAGCTGGAGATAGGCTTCACTCAGGTTGCGTGTGCGCTCCTCCACTTTTTGCTCCAGCTGGCTGTTCAGGTCTTCGAGCTGCCGATAGACGACCTGAAGTTGTTCGTAGGCTTTTTGGATCGCTTCCTGCTGGCGTTTCTGCTCGCTGAGATCGTGTGTGACCCCGGCAATCAGCACCCGCCTCCCCTCAGAGACGATCGGGCTGAGCGACAGCAGGTAAGGAGTTCGAAGAGGGCGGAGGGATACCTCTTGAGTCAAGTCCTGGCGTTCGGCCCGCCCCAGCATGTCGGCGGGTGGTATGGGCCCATCGAAGATCGTCTCCAGCGACTTGCCGATGATTTGATTTTCCTGCTCCAGTCCGAGGGCATTCACCAGGGCGGGATTGCCGAGCAGGATCCGTCCGCGGTTGTCACAGATGAAGGTGGGTTCAGCCAGGCTGCTGAAGAGCTGCCAGTATTTGTGCAATTCCGACTCCCCTGCCCGAACGCCGGTGCGCACGATCAATCCCAGCGCCAGGAGCAGGCTCATGATCAGACCGAGCACGGAGAACTGCCCGCGCAGCTGCCAGTCCAGAAGAACATAAGCGAAGAGGACCAGGACCAGGCTGAAAGGCAAGAGGTTCTGGAGGCGTGCCCCCAGGTCAGGAACCCCGCTTTGCCTGGAAGGTTCTTTATCAGGAAAACCAGCCTCGATCAGGGCTCCCAGGCCGAAGAGCAGATATCCGATTGTCCATCCCAGGCTTCCCGGGTTGCCGGCTTGATAGCTCTGAAAAGAGGTCAGTGTGCTGTAAAAATAATCCGAGATAAGCACTGCCAGCATGCTCAGAGCCCACAGGATGGATGCACGGCGGACCTTACGGTTCGCCAGGAGCACATTGACCAGGATCATGACCAGGATCAGGTCGGCGATCGGATACACTGCAGGCACCATCCCGGCCAGACCGGCCGCCCCGGGCTCGATCAATGAGCGGCTGAGGAGCAGCCAGCCCAGCGTGGCGACAGCCCCCGAACTGATCGTCGCATCCAGCATAAAGCGGAAACGCGTAGGCGCATACCGGTTCTCGAACGGGGTAAGGATCAGGGCATAAAAAAGGAAGGGATAGGCCAGGAAATTGAACAGGTCTGCCGCAGACGCTGGAGGCAGGCTGACCGTTAGAATCGCTTCATAAAACATCCGGATGAAGGTACCGGTCGTCCAAAAGATCAGCGCTATCCCCAAGTACAACCAGGTCTGTTTGGAATACGCAGGGATCGCTGGAATGGATCGGAAGATCAGGATGACCGCAGCAACAATCGGCACCATTACGGCCACATTTCCCACCAGGGGCCGATCGGCTGCCTGCGTGGGGCGAATGGCCAGATAAGCAATGTAGATAGCCAAGAAGAGGAGCGCTTCGACCAGCTCCCCTTTCCATCGAATCTGCCAAGGAAATACCCGATTGAGCAGCCTCTGCAAGACGGCCTCCTCGTGCGCGTTGAGGACATTTAGATTATAACAACGATCAGCCAGCTTCGCTCGGCTTTAAAAGATCCAGGAGGCCTCCCGAAGGATCGGTGCAGGCCTCCTGGATGCGTTCGGGCTTTCCCCTCACGCCAGGATCGATCCGCTAGCAGTCGAAACAGACCGTCTGGGACGGGGTCGGTGTGGGCGTGGGTGTCGGCGTCGGTGAAGGGGTCTTCGAGGACGTGGTCGATGGGGTCGGCGAGTTGGTCGGCGTGTAGGTGTTCGTAGGCGTCGGTGTCTTAGTCGGTGTGTAGGTGGGCGTCAACGGGATAGGTGTATTCGTGCGTGTGTATGTTTGGGTCGGTGTGTACGTCCTGGTGGGCGTGTACGTCCTGGTGGGCGTGTTCGTGATGGTGGGCGTGTACGTCCTGGTGGGCGTATAGGTGATGGTGGGCGTGTTCGTAGGTGTTGACGTCCACGTAGGTGTGGGCGTGTTCGCAGTGAGCGAGGCGCTATTGGTGCAGGTGACGTCAAAGGTCAGGAGCACCGTCAGCGTTCCATACATAGGGCCGGTCACATTGTTGAAGCTGCCTGTAAAGGTTTTGGTCGAATTGGCTGGCTGCGAAAGCGGTAGAGGCGAGGCGCTCCAGACCTCGGGTGAGGGGAACGTTTCATTTTTTGGGAAGATATTTGTGCCGTTGAAATTCTCTTGCTTCAAGGTCTGGCCAGGCCAGCCGTTCGCCCAAGAGATATTCGTCTGGGTCAGGTGGATGGGAACGTTGTTGAGGTTCTGGACCGATATCGTAAATGTTCCATTGTTTCCATCGTTGATGGCGGATATCGTGACCAGGCCGCAGTTGTCAGTGGGGGTCGAGGTGGCGGTCTTGGTCGGGGTGCTAGTCCTGGTCGGGGTCAGCGTAAGGGTCGGTGTATAGGTCTTGGTCGGTGTATTGGTTATCGTGCTGGTGTTGGTTTGGGTCAGCGTATTCGTCACCGTGAATGTGCTGGTCGGCGTAGGGGTCTGGGTCGGGGTCGGCGTAGCCTGGGCGACCTCGGTGACCGTGCAGCCGTTCGCCAGATCCACAGTCAGCCCAAAGGACTGGCTGTAGGCATCCGCGGGCCAGGAGGCGTCAGAACCCTGAAAATCGAAATCAATCGGCACGCTGTAACCCGCATACAACATCACCTGTGTCGGCGGGCCGACCAGCACCCAGGTGTAGGGGGTAGAGGGGTAGTTCACCGAGGAGACCACCACGCTGTCATACGAGGTATGGTCCCCGACCTGGCTGGGTTTGGCTCCTTTGTACGACGCCCAATCAAAGGTCATCAACTGCACGTAGGTATCCTGCAGGCTGCCACTCGTGAGCTGGAAACGCACATCGGGTAATCCGGTGCTCCAGGTCCTCAGAACGGTGGAGGAGATGTAATACTGCGAGCAGTCCGGGGTGGCGGTCACCGTGGGCGTATTGGTAGGCGATGGGGTGATGGTGTCGGTGGGTGTGAGTGTTGGCGTATTGGTAACGGTAAATGTCGGCGTAGGTGTATCCACGGTCGGCGAGGGGGTGTCCGTCGGGAGCAGGACCCCGCCGGGGTTGCTGATCAGGCGCGAAACCCTGAACTGCTCGATCAGCCCCTGATCGTTCGAGCCCAGGTGGGCCATCGGCCAGGCCTGGTTGAGAAACGGGGTGATGAAGGGGTTATCAAAATCCACCATGACCACCACGATATCGCCTGGCCATCCGGCATCTTCTGAAGGCTGGCAGGTACCGTAGGTGTCCGTTCCGGTCTTGGGATAGATCGTCAGAAAGTCGGACACTCCGTCGCCGTTCGTGTCCCGGTTGGAACAGACGGTCACGTGGATGTACCCTGGTTGTCCAAGCGTCGCCGACCCATTCACCAGCAGACCGGCATAATATTCCTGGGATACGTCATGGATAGTCTGCAAACGGGCCGCGTCCTGTTCGGCATCGGTGACACAGCCACCTGTGGGACAGTAGGTAGAGTTATACTGCCCAGTAACCGCATAACGGACCGCCTGACGGGCAATGTTCTGGATGAGCAACCAAGCAGAGAAAAGCAATGAAAAATCGATGATGGCAAAGAGCATCGCCAGCAGCACCGGCAATGCTATAACGAACTCCACCAGGCCCTGTGACCGGCTTTGGCCCCGCCAGAACTGCTTACCGGAAATAACGGAAGGCTCAGTTGTCATCATCCTTGCACCTCACTTACTTGTTCAATCGGGTCGCGATGTTATCGGCAATGGACTGGAAAATCGCACCCAGGTCAGCGCCGGAGGGGGCAAAGTAGTACTGGCCTCCGTCCGGTTCACCGTCCCGCGCGGTGTATTTCAAGAACTGTTCGCCGGCATTGGGGGTCCCAAAGGGTGTATTGGTAACTTCCGATCCCAGCCCGATCGTGAAAATCAGGGCTTGCTGATCGATGTAAACGAAATCAGCCATGTCGCGCGCATAGTCCATGGCATCCCAATCCGTTGGGTCGTTTACTCCTCCTCCCGGCCATACGCCATGCACAGCGTAAAGCGATAGCCGCGTTGGATCTCCGAATTCCCCTGCGGGTGCGGGTGTCGTGCATCGAGCTAAGTGAGCTGCCTGTTGGGCAGTTCCATCTAATTCACAATGCCGGACTGTGGCAATGGGAGCGCGGCAGAATGGCTGCGGCCAATAGGTAGACGGCGGACAAGCGTAACCCGGAGAAACAATGGCACCCCCGCCGCTGTTGGCGCCGCCGTCCGTCAGCAGGATCGCGACCCACAGGGCGTCCTGCTGTCCTGTGGCAAATTCATTCCCTGCCAGCTTCAAGCCTCCACCCGTATTGGTCGTCGTGCACTCTTCGGGATCGCTACCCACACCCCATCCGGTACAATCAAAGCCCAGGTAGTATAGCGGATCGTCCTGGTGGCCAGGGGTATATTTCCGGCATGGAGTACCCGGGCAGTCACCCGTGGCCTGGTAAACCTGGAGAGCGTCGATCGCGGCGTCGATGGTCCCCGCGTTCGAGGACCAATCCAGGTCGAGCGTAGCTGCTTTGTTGAAATCGACGATGGCCACCCGATCATAGGGGAAGAACAATTTCGAGACGAAAAGCTTGGCGGCGTCCTTCAAACCCTGAAAAGGCTGGCAGGGGGCGCCATTCGCGACAACGTTGCAGTAGGATGGATCGAACGCTTTGTACGCCGGGGGGTACGGGGGGGTGACGCCAGTGGGAGGTTTATTGTCAAAGGTCATCGATTCCGAGGTGTCGATCACCAGAACGACATCCACGGAGGCCGCTTGCGATTGCGCCATGGCGGTTAAGGGAACCTGGCTGATCCCGATCACCGGCAAGAAGGCAAGCTGGGCAGTCGCATGGGCCACAACCTGCACCACCTTAGTCGGCGGCGTGGTGCAGAGCGAGGGCAGGGTGGCGCAGGTGTCCACCGTGGCAAAGGAATCGTTGATCCCATTCAGCTTCAGGAATTCGTCCGCCGAATTTTCCAGGTCAATGCTCGTGGCTCCGATGCGGTACTGCAGGGCAGCAGCCAAGGCAGCCGCATCGACGGCGCGACGCAGGCGGGCGTATTCGACAAACGTAATGCCCACATCCAGGGCCAACCCGATGATCGCAACAATACCTACGATCGCCAGGGTCACGATAATAAGGACCTGGCCTTTTTGAAATCTGGCCGGCATACGAGTGAAGGTTTGAAATTTGTGAATGAGAGTGTTCATAGGATTAAGGGACAGGGGTAGGAGTCGGTTCCGCGGCAGAGATGGGCATGATCGCGTAAATGTAAACCGGGATTGGGTCTGGCATTACGGAATAGACGCTGTTTTCAAAGATAGGCAGTTTGAGAACTTGAGGATAGTTATAAAAAACCTCCACCAGTAAAATACCCGTGGACGGCGCCAGCGGATCCCGAAGCGTTGTCATCTGGGCGGTCGAAAAATTCGACGCGCGCGGCGAACATGAACTCCAGCTCGGATCGGTTAAAGGAGCCGGGACGTCCGGCGGAACTTGAGCATTATAATAAGCTAGCAGGGTCCCCAAGTTCCCACACATGCTATACCCGGCCTCCGTGCTGGGAAAACGAATCAGCGCAGTACTCGTGACGCTCCATACGGAGACGACGACGTCATCCATCTGATGACTTGCATCGGGGTGAGAGGCGTCCAGGATAACGGGATCCATGACATCCAGGGTCCGTTTGATCACGTTGGCGTAAAAATTCGTGTAGAGCGTACTGGTGGCAGGGTTGAAGGGAATCCCGTTGGAGCCAAGCCGGGCGCCTTCACGGGCTCCGTCCAAAACATGGAGGTAGGCGTTCAAAAGAAACCCGAACTCGACCACACCGGTCAGAAGCAAGGCCAGAATCATCATCACCAGCATGAGTTCAATAAAACTCTGCCCGTGGCGCCTGCTCCTTCTATTTACAAATGGTAGTTTCATAAGATGAACCTCTCGCTCCTCAGGAGGTAGTTATTTGCTACCCTAATCATAGCATAGAGGCCCCTGAAGTCAATCAGGTAGGCTGATTCTGTAAAGCGGCAAGGACGCAAATTTCACATAAAATGGACATTTCGGCCTCCAGAAAGTGCGTTATAATCTCGCCCATTCCATCTCGAAGGTGGTGAAACGGAAAATCCGCAATTATAAAGGGAAAGACAGCGCATGATCTCCGCATGCCCGGTGCAGGCTCCCCCGCAGGATCTCAGATTCCCTGGGTCGGGCCTGGATGGGCCGGGGAGCGGAGATGACGAGGACGAGGGTTCTCTGCCGCGAGGCGGAGCTTACCCCGGCAGCAAGCGCCGGGGAAAAATCGAAAGATCAGCGGAAGCCCTCCGGGGAGCCACACCCCGCACTTTTCCCTCCCAAAGACCTTTGCAACAACACCGCGTCGGCGACCTCGCGGAAAAAATGTAAAGGGTGGCATCGAAAGCCTCCTGCTCCTCATCGGAGACGGGAGAGCAGGAAGCCTGATATCGCGTGGAGGGATCCTCTATGTGTGGAATTGTCGGATATATCGGCCCCCGTGATGCGACGCCGATCATTCTCAATGGCCTCAAACGGCTGGAGTACCGCGGCTACGACTCGGCCGGGTTGGCCGTCCTAGAGGGCGGCCGGATCGAAGTCCGGCGGGATGCCGGAAAGCTGGCGCATTTGAATGAGCTGCTCGACAAATCGCCGATTCACGGCACACCCGGAATCGGCCACACCCGCTGGGCAACCCACGGTGCGCCGTCAGCTCGAAATGCCCACCCTCACCTGGGTGCCACGGGACGGGTAGTCGTCGTCCATAATGGGATTGTTGAAAATTTTCTGGAACTGCGCGACGAACTCGCTGCCGAAGGGGTGGAGTTTAAATCGGATACGGATACCGAAGTCATTGTCCATCTCGTCGAGCATCACCAGGCCAGTGGGCTGGATTTAACCCAGGCGGCCCGCCGGACATTCACCCAGATCAAGGGGGCGCACGGCATCGTGCTGCTGTCGGCTGATGAACCGGACAAAATAGTCTGTGCGCGAATTGGCAATGCCGGGGGTGTCGTAATCGGGCTGGGTCAGGGTGAAAATTTCATCGCCTCCGACATTCCGGCCATCCTCGAGCATACCCGGCGTGTTATTTTCCTTGAATCGTGCCAAATGGCAATCGTGAGCCGCTCCGAGGTCCGGGTGGAAACGCTGGATGGTCAGCCTGTCCAACCCCGCATTCACAATATTTCCTGGGATGCGGCGGCAGCCGAAAAAGGGGAATACCGTCATTTCATGCAGAAGGAGATCCACGAGCAGGTCCGGGCGTTGACAGATACCCTGGCCGGTCGGGTGGATTTCAACTCCGGTCACATCCGGCTCCCTGAATTGAACCTGACCCGCGCCCAGGCACAAAAGATCGGGAAGATTTACATCACGGCCTGCGGGACGGCAGCTTACGCCGGAATGGTGGGAAAGATTTTGATTGAGCGCATCGCCCGCATCCCCTGCGAACTGGCGATCGGTTCCGAGTTCCGCTACCAGGACCCCCTCATCCAGGAAAACACGGTCGTCCTTGCGATCAGCCAATCAGGCGAGACCGCCGACACCTTGGCCGCCATGGAAGAAGGCCGGCGCAAGGGTGCGATCCTTTGGAGCATCGTCAATGCCATCGGCTCGCAGGCGATGCGCCTAGCCGATGGCTTCATCTCGATGCAGACCGGTCCAGAAATCGGGGTCGCTTCGACCAAGGCCTTTACCGCCCCACTGGTCGATCAGTATATGCTGGCTGTGCTCCTGGCTGAATTGCGGGACAGCCTGGACGATAAAACCCGGATGTCACTGGTTTCCGACCTGCGCCTCGTACCCGCCCTGGCCGGCCAGGCCCTGGCTCGCGAGGCCGAAGTCGAAGCCCTGGCTGAAACGCTGAAGGACATCCGTGATTGTCTCTACCTCGGTCGGGGCATCAACATGCCCATCGCCTATGAAGGCGCCTTGAAATTAAAAGAAATTTCCTACATCCACGCAGAAGGGTATCCGGCCGGGGAAATGAAACATGGGCCGATCGCGCTGGTCGACAAGAACATGCCCGTCGTAACCCTTGCGCCAAAGGATCCCTGGCGCGAGAAGATGATCAGCCAGATCCAGCAGGTCAAGGCGCGCGGCGGAACGGTGATCGCGGTTGCCACAGAAGATGATGAACTGGTCCTTTCGCAGGCCGACCGAGTCCTTTGGATCCCGGAAACGCCATGGATGCTCTCGCCGGTTATCACGGTTATTCCTTTGCAGCTGCTGGCTTATCACATTGCGACCCTGCGCGGCCTGGATGTGGACCAGCCCCGGAACCTTGCCAAAAGCGTCACGGTCGAATAAGAAAGGTTCCAGCGACCTCGATTGAATCCAGGGTGGAGGATTAATCCATCGAAAAAAATGACCGCGGGTGTAGCCTGCCGAGCGGCCGGCTCACGGAGCTATACCCCACAGCCGCACGGTGCCATCGCTCGATGCGGAGGCCAGGATCCGCCCATTCGGATTGAAGGCCACACTCTCCACCGGACCCGTGTCACCCTGCAGGGTGAAGAGCAGCGACCCATCCGTAACCCGCCACAGCCGGATGGTATTGTCATCCGAACCGGAGGCCAAGACCTGGCCATCCGGGCTGAACGTCACACTCTGCACCCAACTGGTATGGCCTTCCAGGAAACGTATCAGGCCGCCATCCGAGACCCGCCAGAGGCCTACGGTGTTGTCATCCGAGCCGGAGGCCAGTGTCTGCCCATCCGGGCTGAACGCCACACTCTCCACCCAGCTGGCGTGCCCTTCAAGGATGTGCAGCCGATTTCCATCCGAGAGTTGATAGATGAGCTCACTCCCATCCCCCACCCCCGCGGCCAGTAGCTGACCGTCCTGGCTGATCGCAACGCTTTTGATCCGGGTCTCATAAGCGACCTTGTTCAAGACCCTCAGCAGGCTGCCATCCGAGACCCGCCACAGTCGTATAAGATTGTCATCCGTGCCTGAGGCCAGGGTCTGTCCATCCGGGCTGAAAGCCACACTTTCCGCCCGCCCAGTTTTCTCTACGAGGGTACGCAGGAGTGTCCCATCCGCGGCGCGCCACAATCGAACGGTACCGTCGTCCGAGCCCGCTGCGAGGATCCCACCGTCGGGGCTGAAGGCCAGGCTATTCAACCCAGCTTGATATCCACCCAAATTGCTCAACAGGCTGCCATCCGAGACCCGCCATAGCCGGATCGTGCCATCTTCCGAGCCAGAGGCCAGAGTCTGCCCGTCGGCTCGAAAGCCCACGGAGAGCACACTCCCCGTATGCCCCGACAGGGTTCTGAGCAGATTGCCATCCGCCACCTGCCACAGCTGAACCGAGTGATCGTCCGAGCCGGAAGCCAGGAGACGCCCGTTGGGACTGAAGGACAGGCTCGATGCCGATCCCGCAAGCCTCGGCAGAGTGCGTAGCAGCTTCCCATTCGAAACCTGCCACAGCGCGATAGTGTGGGCAGCTGTACCCGAAGCCAGGGTCTCCCCATCCGGACTGAAAGCCAAGGAGATCACCGATCCAGAAAGTCCTTGAAGGGTGGAAAGCAGGTTTCCATCCGACAGGCGCCAAAGCCGCACGGTGTTGTCGCTTGAGCCCCATGCCAGGATCCGGCCGTCCGGGCTGAAGGCCACGCTTAACACCCCATAGGTGAGACCGTTAAGGGTGCGCAACGATCTGCCATCCGAGACACGCCAAATCCGTACCGATCGATCGAGGGATGCTGAAACCAGGTTCCGCCCATCCGGGCTGAAGGCCACCTCGATGACTCGATCCATGTGTCCGACCAAGGTTTGCAGCAGCTTTCCATCCGATATCCGCCATATCCGCACGCTGTGGTCATCGAGTCCAGCGGCCACGGACTTTCCGTCCGGGCTAAAAGCGATGCTCGAAATTGAAGCCTCTGATTGAATAAAGCGCACTTCCTGGAGCGTGGCTTCATCGTAAAAGTCTATTCCGAGCGAAGAAGCAACGGCCAGCATCCCTCCATCCGGCTCCCAGACAACCTGATTCAAGGTGCCTTTGCCCCAGCGCGCCAGTTGGGTCACTTGGTTGGCTTGAGTGGGCGAAATGATGGCCAGGCTCCCGGGTATTGGACTCCCCACTGCGACCGGCGCATTCAGGGTGAGGGCAGGACCAGCCGATCCTGGTTGACCAGATCCACAAGCGGTCAGAATACAAACGAACAGAAGGATATAAAAAATATATGATAAAGGTTTCATCATGATCAGGGCGTAACCTCCTGCTAATGTCGCCTTCTCCTTTCTGTTTGAAGGTGCGCTCGATCGAGCGTGTATAATTCTGCTCGTACAGCCTTATCACCCCTTTTCGAAGACGAGGGTACCGAGTGTGGTTCAAACCTTTGAGAGGAAGCTCATGACAACTTCATTCACTGTATCAACGATATTGCCGGCTTCTGCAGAGTGTATTTATAAGGCCTGGTTAAGCAGCAAGATGCATGCTGCTTTTACTGGCAGCGCGGCGAGGATCGATCCGACTGTCGGAGGGACCTTCAGTGTCTGGGATGGATACATCACCGGGAAGAACACCCAGCTTGAGCCATACAGCCGAATCATCCAATCCTGGCGAACAACCGAGTTCCCGGCGCAGGCTCCTGACTCGCGCCTGGAAATCGTGCTGAAGGCCGTTCCAGAGGGAACCCGGATAACACTGAAGCACAGCCGGATCCCTGAAGATCAAGCCGAAGAGTACAAGCGGGGTTGGAAAGAATTCTATTTTTCTCCGATGCAGGCTTATTTTCAAACATAAAAATATTCACCCGGATGCCAAACCTACCAGAAACAGGCAAAGAGGCAGCCCTTTCACTCCGGGCAGGCGCTTGGCCGTCTGCCGAACTTTACTCTTGAGGCAACCTTCCAGGAGATACTCGTCCATCATGCAGAGTTCAGGATGGGCATCAATGATGGCGGCGTAGGGACACTGCCCTAAGACGAGAAGAGGGCCGGAGGCGGCGGCTTCCCAGCGCGCCTGATAATGGAGCTGGTTCAGACGGTCGATGGTTGCAGCCAGACGCTGCGTCAGAGATAGGTTCAGCGCATCCGGGCTGGTGGTCGAAAGGTGCTGGGCCAGCGAATGTAATGCCTGGCGACGCGGCCCTTCGGTCTTGCCTCCCAACCATTCGCTAAGCACTGCGCCCGACAGGGCATCCAAGCCGTCTCCCAGAACCTGGCGGGACAGGCTGTACAGGTTGACCGGACGCCCGCGCCGACCCTCCCGGCGTTGTCCGATAACCTCGACCAGGTCATTCGCTTCCAAGACAGCCAGATGATGGCGGATATTCGCCCCGGTCAGAGCCATGGCAAGGCTTAATTCACGGGCGGAGGCGGTCTGCTGTTTGCGCAGGTAGTCAAGAATGCGCAGGCGGGTAGTCAAACGCATGCTTTATTATACCAATATTGCAAATATATATTTGCATAATTAAATTGACTTCGTTCCCCCTCTCGACTATAATCACCGAGTTAATCTTCACATATCGATAGGAGAAGCCCATGGAGAGCCACGACCTCAACACTGCCGGTTATGAAATCCCCCCGGAACTCCAGGGACGGTTGACCATCACGACTTTGGACAAGGTTTACAACTGGGGGCGGCGGGCGTCCGTCTGGCCCATGATGTTCGGTCTGGCCTGCTGCGCCATCGAGATGATCTGCACTGCCGCGAGCCGCTTCGACCTGGCCCGCTTCGGGATGGAAATTATGCGCCCTTCCCCACGGCAGAGTGACCTGATGATCGTTTCCGGCACGGTCACTAAGAAGATGATCCCTACCCTCGTGCGTCTGTATAATCAGATGCCTGAGCCCAAATATGTCCTGGCAATGGGCGCATGTGCCTCCGGCGGCGGTCCCTTTAAAGAAGGGTACAACGTCATCTCCGGCGTGGACAAGTACGTCCCGGTGGATGTGTACATCCCGGGCTGCCCGCCGACTCCGCAAGCTTTGCTCAACGGATTGATCAAAATCCAGGAGAAGATCACCGGTGAATCCATCAAAGGCGCGCGCTGGTATCAGAAGGGTGCTGACCGGGCAGAGATCCCGATCCCGATGCTCGGTCCGGATCTGATCGACCCCCGCAAGATCGAACTGATCCACCCAATCGGTGAAAAGGCATAGGAGGCCGACATGGCAGTCCCCACCGCTGAACGGACCCTTGACCTGTCCGCCCGCTTCCCGGGTTTCGTTGTTCCAGACAACCGTCCCGGTTATTCCGGCTGGTTGGTGGATAGGGGTCACCTGCTCGAGGTAGCTGCCGGAATCCGGGACGAACTCGGCTACGATTATCTTTCCTCCGTCACCGGGGTGGACTATCTCCCAGAAGGCAGGATGGAAGTCGTCTACCAGGTTTACCAAACCACGGGTGGCCCGGGTCTGGTTTTCAAGGTCCAGCTAGAACGGAAAGATCCAATCGAGGTCCCCTCTTTGGTTTCGATCTACCCGGGCGCGGAGCTTCAGGAGCGGGAAGTCTGGGACCTGCTCGGCATCCGGTTCAGCGGCCATCCGGATCTGCGCCGCATCCTGATGTGGGAGGGCTTTGCCGGCCACCCTCTGCGCAAGGACTGGCATGAAGCCTATTTCGAGGAAGAAGCCAAGCCCTTTAAATCCCGCTGGCCTGGAGGCAAGATCGTCCATGCCGAAAACCAGAACCCCTTTAACGACAACGTCGCTTATCCCCTGGATTTTGACCCGGAAAAATGGGTCCCAGAAGGTGAAGCCGCGCTCTATGGCGCGCTGGCTAAATTCCAGCTGCAGGATGGGACGGGTTTATCCACCGACCATGTCGTGGTCAACCTCGGCCCCCAACATCCCTCCACGCACGGCGTCTTCCGCGTGGCAGTCACCCTGGAAGGCGAGACCATCGTCAGCCTTAAACCGGTCATCGGTTACCTGCACCGAAATCATGAAAAAATCGCAGAGCGCAACACCTACATCATGAACATGCCCTACACCGACCGCTTGGATTACCTGTCCTCGATGAGCAATAACTTTGGTTATGCGCTTGCGGTCGAAAAACTGATGGGCATCCAGCCTCCTGAACGGGCAGATTATCTGCGGGTGATGATGGCCGAGATGACGCGGGTTTCAAACCACCTGATGGCTATCGGCGCCTTCCTCAACGACCTGGGAGCTTATTTCACGCCGATGCTGTACGCACTCGAGGAACGCGAGCTGATCCTGGACATCTTCGAAGCGGTCGCGGGTTCGCGCATGATGTGCAATTACTTCCGCTTCGGCGGCGTGGCCCGCGACCTGCCGGAAGGCACCCCAGAGAAGATCAGGGACCTGTTCTACGAACGCCTGCCTCGCCGGATTGAAGAGATTGATCGCTTCCTGACCGAGAACGAGATCATCCGCGCCCGGGGGATCGGACAGGGGGTGCTGACAGCCGAGGATGCCATCCGATATTCCGCGGCCGGGCCGCTGCTGCGGGCCTCCGGCATCCCCTACGATGTGCGCCGGGCTGAACCCTACTCCATTTACGACCGCTTCGAGTTTGAAGTGGCGGTCCGCTCCAACGGGGACATTTATGACCGGCTGATCATCCGCTTGGATGAAATCCGCCAGAGCATACGAATCGTACAACAGGCCATCAAACAAATGCCCGCGGGCCCGGTCCAGGCCCTCAAACCGGTCTATCAGGTGCGGGTCCCACCGGGTGAATCCTACGGTCGGGTCGAGGGTCCGAAAGGCGAGCTGGGATTCTATCTGGTATCCAACGGGAAACCTAATCCGTGGCGTTATCATGTGCGGGCACCCTCCTTTATCAACCTCACCGCCTTCAGCCCGATGTGCCTTGGTCAGAAAATCGCCGATGTGGTTGCCATCCTCGGCTCCATTGATATCGTGCTCGGCGAAACCGACCGCTAGGAGGAGTTCATGTACGGGAAAGGCATTCTCAAAGGTCTAAGCGTCAGCGCCAAGCGCTTTTTTGAAACCTACCTGGACGACCTCCGCTGGTTGGGCCGTAAGCGTTACGGATCGCCAGAAGGTATCGCCCATCGCGCCAGCAAGAATGGGCGCGGGATTTTCACGGTCCAATATCCTGAAGAGAAGGTCCCGGTTCCGGAAGAGTTCCGCTTCGTGCCCTTTCTGGTGTATGATGAGGGACCCGCGGGCGAGAAAAACTTTCGCTGCACAGCCTGCGGTATCTGCGCCAAGGTCTGCCCTCCACAATGCATTTGGATGACCCGTGCCAGTGACCCCGCTACGGGCCGGCCGATACCGGACGCCTCAGAGTTCTTCATCGATGCTGATATCTGCATGAACTGTGGACTGTGCGCTGAATTCTGCCCGTTCGATGCGATCAAGATGGATCATGACTACGAGCTTGCAACGCACGGGCGCAATGTCTTCGATAAGTGGAAACTGGCAAAACCGGCCGGATACTACGAAAACATCCGCCCGATCAATGCCGCCCGTGAGAATGCCGCCCGCGCCGCAAAAGAAGCGGCCAGGGTTGCCCGCGAAGCCTAAAGATCTGACCAGATATGTACAACTCGGACACTGACCTGCTTTTTCCTCCTCGGATCATCCCGGACCTGCGTGAGGCGCGCGGTGCAGACTGGCGAAAGCTGGTCGCCCGTGTCTCCGTCACCAAGGACATTTCCGTGGAAAGGATGGCCTTCATCCTGATGATGGTAAGGCTGGACGGCTGTGCTTCCTGCAACGCAGATTCCTTCCGGGCCATGAATGGCTGTACCAGCTGTGCAAAGCAGGCGCTCAAACGCTTTCGCGGTGGAGACGCTGAATTGGTCAAATTATACGAAGCCGCGAAGATCGAAGTAGCCCAATATTTGGAAAAAATCACTTAGAGGTGCAAATGGCAGAAAAGGTCCTTCCCGAAGCCGTGATGGCTGCCCTGAGCAAAGTCCAGGAGCCGGAACTCCACAAAGACCTAGTCACGTTGAATATGGTCCGCAACCTGGAAATCAAGGGGGCGCAGGTGAACTTCACCATCCTCCTGACCACACCGGCGTGTCCGTTGATCGGAACCATCGAGAAAGAGGCTAGGCAGGCCGTACTCGCCGTCCCGGGCGTTAAAGCGGTCACGATCAAGATGGATGCCAACGTACCGAACGATGGCCGAATGCGTGGTCTCCTAAACCTGCCGGTTCGCAACGCGGTTGCAGTCGCCTCCGGCAAAGGCGGCGTCGGGAAAAGCACCGTTGCGGTGAATATCGCGGTCGCCCTGGCGCAGAGCGGAGCCCGGGTTGGCCTGCTGGATGCCGATATCTACGGGCCCAACGTTCCGACCATGATGGGCGTAGCAAACCTGCCTCCCGCCAAGGAAAATAAGATCGTCCCGGCAGTATCGTTCGGCGTCAAATTGATGTCGATGGGCTTCCTCGTCAAACCGGGTCAGCCGCTCATCTGGCGAGGGCCGATGCTTAACTCAGCCATCCGCCAGTTCCTGAGCGATGTGGAATGGGGCGAACTGGATTACCTGATCGTGGATTTGCCCCCGGGTACCGGCGACGCCCCCCTCTCGTTGGCCCAGGCCTTGCCTCTTTCCGGAGCCCTGATCGTGACTTTGCCCCAGGCGGTCTCTCTCGAGGACGCCAGCCGCGGTCTGACCATGTTCCGTACCCTGGAAGTGCCCATTTTGGGTGTGATTGAGAACATGCGGGGCGAATTCTTCGGGTCAGGAGGCGGCGAAGAGCTGGCGCGCCTAGCCAAGGTCCCGTTCCTGGGAGCCGTGCCCATGGAAACGCTTGTGCGGCTCAGTGGAGACAGCGGCGAACCCGTCGTGGCGGCCAGACCGGAATCGGCGGCGGCCATCGCGTTCCGGTCGATCGCCCAGCAGGTCGCAGCCAGAATCAGCGTCGAGGCCATGGGGCAAGCACCCGTCCCGACCATCCATGTCGTCTAGAGCGACCTGCATCCGCAGTTTTTAGATACGGTATAATTTCCCTATGCAGCCCTTGATCGTTGGCGTTCGCTTTGCTCAAATCGGTAAAATCTATCATTTCGATGCCTCGTCCGTTCCCGAGATCAAAACAGGTGATCATGTCATCGTAGAGACCTCGCGCGGCAAACAATTGGGAGAGGTAGCGGCACGGATCGAAAATCCTCCTCCCTCTTCAGAAGGTTGGAAACCAATCGAGCGCCTGGCAAGCCCGCGCGATCTCGTTTTGCGCCGGATGTGGCAGCAAAAAGAGTTGGAGGCAATGATCACCTGCCGCGAACGAGCCTCGCAGCTGAACCTGGGCGGGATCAAAATAGTGGCTGCCGAATTTTCATTCGATGGCGCGCGCCTGACCTTCATGTTCAGCACCGAGTCCGAAGAGAAAGTGGATCTCAAATCCCTGCGCCATGATATGCAAAAACAATTCTCGCCTTCCCAGGTCGATATGCGGCAGATCGGCCCGCGGGATGTGGCGAAGATGCTGGGGGGTATGGGAGCCTGCGGCCTGGAAACACGCTGCTGTTCTAAATTCCTGACCGAATTCAGCCCCATCTCAATCAAAATGGCCAAGGAGCAAGGCATCTCGCTTACCCCATCCGAGATCACCGGGATGTGCGGACGCCTGCGCTGCTGCTTGGTGTATGAGTACGAACAGTATGCGGCCGCCCGCAAGGAACTGCCTAAGAAAAATAAACGGGTGGTCACCCCTCTCGGCGAAGGCAAAGTGGTGGAAGTTTCTCCTTTGCAGATGACCGTGCGGGTTGAATTGCCCGATCTGGGTGCGCGCGAGTTCTCGCGCGATGAAATCGAACCATGGGATGAGCTGGAGTCCCTCCGCCGTAAATCGCAGGCCCCCTGCTCGAACTGCAGCCGGAAAGAAAATTCTGCATGAATGCAAAACCCGGCCCATCTCCTGACTCCTGGGAAGGTCCTCAAAAAATCCTAGTCATCCTGGCACACCCGGATGACCCGGAATTTTTTTGCGGGGCGACCCTGGCACGCTGGACCAAAGCCGGGCACACGATCCATTACTTCCTACTGACCTGTGGCGACAAGGGTTTTGCGGACGCGGATGCGACCCCGGAGCAGATATGCGCCGTACGCCATGCTGAACAGAACGCAGCGGCTTCCGTGCTCGGGGTCCAGGAGGTACGCTTTCTCGATCTTCCGGACGGCTACCTGGTTCCCACCCTGGAACTGCGGCGCGAGGTCGTGCGCGTCATCCGTCAGGAAAAACCGGACATACTGGTCACGTGTGATCCGACCCATCTCTTCTCCGGCGGCCGGTATCTGAACCACCCCGACCATCGCGCGGCCGGTCAGGTTGTGCTGGATGCAGTCTTTCCCGCGGCCGGGAACCCCCATTTCTTTCCTGAACTCCGAAAAGAGGAGGGCCTCGAACCGCACACCCCGCGCGAGGTCTGGGTCTCTCTGACGGGGAATCCGACGGTCACATTGGACGTAACCGACACGTGGGAGATGAAAATGCGCGCCTTAAGGGAGCATAAATCCCAGATCGGCGATCCAGCCAAATTCGAGCAACGGATGCTCTCCCGCCGGACCGAAGATAGTTCGGAGGCCGAGCCGCGCTTCGAGGAGACATTCCGCGTGATCAAATATGGTTGATCATTCTGAAGGGGGAAATCCAATCCCCCTCAATCCTTTTCGCCCAGAGGTCCGCATGCATGATTTTTTAGCGGAAGCTGAAGAGCTCTTTGATTACACCCGTTCCTTGCGGCGTGATTTTCATATGCATCCTGAGCTCGGATTTCAGGAAGTCCGTACGGCGGGGATCGTTGCGAAACAGCTGACCGCCCTGGGGCTGGAAATCCACTCCGGAGTGGCCGACACCGGCGTGGTCGCGATCCTGGAGGGGAAAAAAGCCGGACCGGTCATTCTGGTCCGGGCCGACATGGATGCCCTGCCGATCGTCGAAGAGACCGGTGCCGAGTACGCCTCACAAAACCACGGCGTGATGCACGCTTGCGGGCACGATGCCCATGCTGCGATCCTGCTGACCGTGGCCAAGATGCTGACCGCGCACCGGGACGAGCTGGCTGGGACGATCAAACTCGTTTTTCAACCCGCAGAAGAAGGCCTGGGAGGCGCTGAACGCATGATCCAGGCAGGTGTCCTGGAAGATCCCAAACCTACGGTGAGCCTGGCCTTGCATGTATGGAACGAACAACCACTCGGCTGGATCGGGATCGCCAACGGACCAGCCCTGGCCGGCGCGGAAATATTCAAGGTCACTTTGCACGGGAAAGGCGGACATGCAGCTGCGCCGCACCTCGCGGTTGATCCGGTGCTCGCCGCGGCAGAGACCATCACCGCGCTGCAGTCCATCGTGGCTCGCAATGTGGCGCCGCTTAAACCAGCCGTGGTCAGCGTCTGTACGATCCACGGGGGCGAAGCTTTCAACGTCATCCCCCAATCGGTCGAGCTGACCGGGACGATCCGCACTTTCGAACCCGAGGTGCGGAGCGCGGTCATGAGCCGATTCCAGGAAGTTGTCCGAAATACCGCTGAGGCGCTGGGCTGTCGCGCAGAAATCGAATTGAACCAACTGACCCCAGCAACGGTCAACCAGCCCGAAACTTCGGCACGGGTCCAGGCCACTGCCCGCCGTCTGTTTCCGGAGGCACCGATCGAGACCGGGAATTACATCACCATGGGTTCAGAAGATTTTTCCTACATTCTCGAGAAAGTACCCGGCTGCTTCTTTTTTGTTGGTTCCGCCAACCGGGAGAAGGGTCTGGACGCCGGCCATCATCATCCCAAATTCGATATCGACGAGCGGGTCCTGCCGCGAGCCGCAGCGCTGATGGCGACCGCGATCGTAGAACTCACCGGAACGGCTTAAGCACGACCTTGTCTTTTGCAAACAGGGTTCATTGCCCTCGGGCGGGAATCCTCGCGTGAGCGGCCCGGCAATCAGGTCCTAATTGCCCCGCTCGCGTTCCGGTTTGTCTATATCTTTTTTTCTCTTGACCCGGGAGGGTCTTCGTTTTATCATTTTTTGGCCTCTTTTTGTCGAATTTTTCATCTAATCATACAGGAGTATGGATGTCTAACCCAAAGATCGTCAACGACTTTTCGATCACCATTGGAACCGTGAACGGTTCCGGCAGCCAGACGGCTAATGTCACACTGCTGAGGGCCCTTTTCAAAATGGGGATCCCGGTCTCCGGGAAAAACCTATTCCCTTCCAATATCCAGGGACTGCCGACCTGGTACACCATCCGGGTTAGCAAAGACAGGTTCGTCGCCCGGCGCGACCAGCAGGAAATTGTGGTCGAGATGAACCCGGCCTCCTTCCAGCGCGACCTTGAGTCGATATCACCCGGAGGAGCCTTTTTCTACGCGGACGACATCAAGCTTCCCATAGGGCGTACGGACATCTCAATCTACCCGATGCCAGTTAAGCAGATGGCAAAAGCGGCTCAGGTTTCACCCAATTTGCGTGACTATATCGCCAACATGGTTTATGTCGGCATCCTGGCGCAGATGGTCGGGATCGATATGGAAAAAATCAGGCAGGCCCTGGACTTTCATTTCAAAGGCAAAGCCCCGGCAATCGACTCCAACTTCAACGTGATCAAGGCTGGCGCAGAGTGGGCTGCGCAAAACCTAAAAAAGACTGACCCCTACTTCGTCGAACCGATGGACGCCACTCAAGGTTATATGATGGCTGATGGCAACACAGCTGCGGCCCTGGGTGCCATTTACGGCGGCGTGCAGTTTGCTGCCTGGTATCCGATTACGCCGGCCACATCCCTGGCTGAAGCGCTCAATGTTTACCTGCCCCAATTGCGCAAATCCCCGGACGGTAAACAGACCTATGCCGTCCTCCAGGCCGAGGACGAACTCTCAGCCATCGGCATGGCCATCGGTGCCGGCTGGAGCGGACTGCGCGCTATGACCTCCACCTCCGGACCCGGCATTAGCCTGATGTCCGAATTCGCCGGCCTGGCCTATCACACCGAGATCCCGATCGTCGTCTGGGACGTCCAGCGCATCGGCCCCAGCACGGGTATGCCGACCCGCACCGCCCAGGGGGATGTAACCGAGATCTACTTCCTTAGCCACGGTGACACGCAAAACATCATTCTCTTTCCTGGCTCGGTTCAGGAGTGTTTTGAATTCGGTTGGAGAGCCTTCGACATCGCCGAGCATATGCAGATGCCCGTCTTTGTGCTCAGCGATCTCGACCTGGGCATGAACCAGTGGATGACCAAACCCTTCGAATATCCCGATACACCCATGGATCGCGGTAAGGTGCTGTGGGAAAAGGACCTCGAGAAATTAAAGGGTACTTGGGCGCGTTACCGGGATGTGGACGGCGACGGCATCCCCTATCGCACCGTCCCGGGAAACCGCCATCATTCCGCTTCCTGGTTCGCGCGGGGTACCGGTCACGACGAGTACACGCGTTACTCTGAAGATGCCGGCACATGGGAAAGCAACATGATGCGCATTAAAAAGAAGTACGAGACGGCGCGGACCCTGGTCCCCAAACCGGTCATCCAGACCACGAAGGGTGCGACGATCGGCATCATCGCCTTCGGCTCCACGGAAGCTGCTGTGGAAGAGGCCAGAGAAATCCTGAAGCAGGACAAGAATCTCAAGACCGACTTCCTGCGCCTGCGGGCCTTACCGTGTACCCAGGAAGTCTTTGCCTTCATCGAGGAACATGAACATGTTTATATCGTCGAGGCCAACCGTGACGGCCAGCTGCGTCAGATATTATCCACGGTTGTGCCGCCTGAGCAGGTTAGCAAATTCCGCTCCGCATGTCACAGCGACGGCTTGCCTCTGACTGCCGGTTGGGTCGAGGGCGCTATCCTCGCCCAGGAGAAAGATTAATATGACTACACCTGTAGCTGCTGTCGGCCAGGCCAACAAGGCTGGCCTCACTAAAAACGACTACCGCGGTCTGCCCAGCACCTTGTGCCAGGGCTGCGGTCACAATTCCATCGCCAGCCAGATCATCGCCGCCTGCTATGAGCTGGACATCGTCCCCGAAGAAGTGATCAAGATGAGCGGCATCGGTTGCTCGAGCAAGAGTCCTGCCTATTTCCTGAACCGCTCATTCGGCTTCAACGGCCTGCACGGACGCATGTCTTGCCTCGCAACGGGGGCCATGTTCGCCGACAAAGACCTGAAGGTTATCGGTGTCTCTGGCGACGGCGACACCGCCTCGATTGGCATGGGCGGCTTCAAGCATATGATGCGCCGCAACGCTCCGATCATTTACATCGTCGAGAACAACGGCGTCTACGGGCTGACCAAGGGCCAGTTCTCTGCCACCGCCGAGGTCGGTTTGAACCTGAAACACCAGGGCATCAACCAGTACATGCCGGTGGATATCTGCATGGAAGCGCTGGCCTCCAGCGCCACCTTCGTCGCCCGTTCCTTCGCCGGGGATGCCAAGCAGGTCAAGGAGCTGCTCAAAGCCGCCTTCAGCCATCACGGCACCGCCATCCTGGATATTATCAGCCCATGCGTCACTTTCAATAATGAAGAGAACGCCATCCATTCCTATACCTGGGGCAAGGACCATGAGGAGCCGCTGCATGAGATCTCCTTTGTCCCCAAGCTGGCCGAGATCATCCTTGATGGAGAGTTCCCGGAGGGCGGGGTTCGGGAGGTGACGATGCACGATGGAGCAACGATCATTCTTAAGAAGCTGGAAAAAGACTACGACCCAACCAGTAAAGCCAATGCCTATCAAATGCTGGAAAATGCCCAGAAGAGCAACTGGCTGGTCACAGGGCTGATCTATATCGACCCCCAGAAACCGGCTCTCACCGATATGTATAATCTGGTCGACAAGCCCCTTAACCGGCTGGAAGAGAATGATCTTCGGCCGGGGCGCAAGACGATCGACAAGATCAACGCGATGATGTTTTAAGTCCGCAGCCTCTGGTGGAGTGGAATCCCGCCGGCGCGTTGTTGGAACGGGGTATATTCAAAGCATGCTTCAGGTCACTTCTTCGCTTTCGATTGACGCAAGCGAGATCGCCTACGACTTCATCCGCGCGGCAGGACCGGGTGGGCAAAATGTCAACAAGGTGGCCACCGCGGTTCAGCTGCGCTTCGATCTACGCCGCTCCGCTTCCCTGACCCCGGAAACGAAAGCACGGCTGGCCAGCCTCGCCGGCCGCCGCCTGTCGAAGGACGGCATCCTGGTCATCGAAGCCAAGCGCTACCGCACCCAGGAACAAAATCGCCTGGATGCCACCGAACGCCTGATCGGGTTGATCCGCAAAGCATTGGCCCAGCCCAAACCCCGCCAGGCAACCAGACCGGGCAGAGCTGCCAAAGCCAGGCGGATCGAGGCAAAGATGAGACATGCCCGGATCAAGAAAATCAGGGGGACGAAGCCGACCATCAACGACGCATGATTAATCGAAGGCCACGCACTTCAAATTTGCGTGGCCTTTGATAATCCGCGTCACCCGATTATTTCACCGTGTGTAAAAATGCCATGTTCGGCGGGCGGATTTCTTTGAGCGGATAGCCTGCCACCAGAACCACCTGCTGACCCGGTTGAACCGTTCCAGAGGCCTTCAGCGCGGCTTCGACATGCCCGATCATCGCCTCCACCGTGTCGGCAAAGGGCACGATGTAAGGGGTCACGCCCCAGACCAGGGCCAATCGACGGTAGGTGCTCTCCTCGGGCGTGAAGGCCAAGATGGGCACATTCGGTCGGGCTTTGGACATAAAAATGCCCGAGCGCCCTGTGCGGGTGAAGACGGCGATAGCAGCCACGTCGCGGTCATGGGCCAGCTCGCGGGCCGCAGTCGCAAGAGCTACCGCGTCGTCGTGCTCGTCGCCTGACTCCATTACCTGGGCATGCCCCCATTTGTCAAAATCCACCTCCGCCTGCCGGACGATGCGGTCCATCAATGTGACGCTCTCTACAGGATAATCGCCGACAGCCGTTTCTCCCGAAAGCATGACCGCATCGGTGCCATCGAAAACCGCATTGGCCACATCGGAGGCCTCTGCTCGCGTCGGTAGGGGGTTGTGGATCATCGACTCGAGCATCTGGGTGGCGGTGATGACCAGTTTGCCTTTGCGGTTCGCCGTCTGGATGATGCGCTTCTGCGCTCCGGGCACGTCCTCCGGGGCCATCTCGACACCCATGTCGCCCCGCGCCACCATGACCCCGTCCGCCACATCCAGGATCGCCTCCAGATTGTCCAACGCTTCGGGTCGCTCCAACTTGGCGATCAGGAGCGGACAGATCGGCGGTTTCGAACACCGGATCGCATCCTTAGCCATTTGAACATGAGCCGCCGTACGGACAAATGACGTCGCCACCAGGTCGACCTGTTGGGCGAGGCCAAAGGCCAGATCGACAGCATCTTTCGCGGTGAAGCTGGGGATGTCCAGGGTCACACCGGGCAGGTTGATCCCTTTGTGGGAGGATAGTACACCGCCAGTCTGAACCTTGGCGGTTACAGTCTTCAGATCTGCCTTGATCACCAATAACGCCAGCCGGCCATCGTCGAGCAGAATGTGGTTGCCGGTTGAGACGCTCCCGAAAAGCTCCGGGAAATCGACCGGGATCCAGCACGCACCATCTTTCCTTTTTGGCTCTTCGCCTTCCCGAAACAAGACCACTGTCTGCCCCACGGTCAGCGTAAGCGGGGATTCAAGCGCCCCGACGCGAATCTTCGGCCCCTGCAGATCCTGCAGGATGGCCAGGGGCAGGTCGAGACGTTTAGAAACTGCGCGCAGTCGCGAGGCTAGCGCGGCATGCTCCGCGTGCGTGCCGTGCGAAAAGTTCAGCCGGGCGACGTTCATGCCCGCCCGGAGCAGCTGTTCGATAACAGCTTCTTCCTGGCTGGCGGGGCCGAGCGTGGCTACGATCTTGGCTTTGCGTTCCATGCCCTGATTATAACAGGCGCACCCTGCCCGGAAATTCATTCCAGGCCGGGAGAGAGACAAGCTCCGGAATGGAAAATGCCCGCATGGCCAGCTTCCTTCCGTTCAGCAGGCCCAGCACAGATCCCTGGCCTGCTTTTCCAGATCTGCCCGGAAGTCGGGGTGGGCAATGTTGACCAGCGCTTTCACACGCTGCCGCACAGATTTTCCATACAGGTCTGCTACGCCGTATTCGGTGACGATAAAGTGGACATGATTGCGGGTCGTGACCACTCCGGCGCCTAGCTTGAGCATGGGCACGATCTTGCTGACCACCTTGCCGTCTTTCATTTTGCTGGTACTGGACATGGCAATGATCGCGACACCATCCTTGGCGCGGGAGGCGCCGTAGACAAAGTCCAGCTGGCCACCGACCCCGCTGAAAAATTTTGGACCAATGCTGTCAGCGCAGACCTGGCCGGTCAGGTCGACCTCGATGGCCGAATTGATCGCCACCATTCGTTCGTTCTGCGCGATGACGAACGGGTCGTTGACATATTCGGTGCGGCGGAATTCGCAGAGAGGATTTTCGTTCACCCAGTGGTACAAACGCTGGGAACCCAGGACAAATCCCAGGACGATCTTGCCTGGATGCAGGGTCTTGCGCGCCCCATTCAGGACCCCCGCCTCAACCAGGTCGATCACACCGTCAGAGATCATCTCCGAATGGACTCCCAGATCCTTTTTATGAAACAGGAACTTGAGGACCGTGTCCGGGATCATGCCGATCCCCATCTGCATCGTTGCCCCGTCCGGGACCAAATCGGCAACATAGCCGGCCATGTGCTCGATGACTGGGTCGATGTTATCGCTGGCCATCGGCATTTCTGGGATGGGGTAATTGACCAGCACGATATGGTTCAGGCGGCTGACGTGGATGAAGGAATCCCCCAGGGTGCGCGGCATCTGTTCATTGACTTCCGCGATAATGATCTTAGCCGATTCCGCCGGCGATTTGGACAAGCCGACCTCCACGCCCAGACTGCAGAAGCCGTGCTCATCCGGCGGCGAGACATGGATCATGGCTGCATCCAATGGCAGCACCTTGTTCTTAAAGAGCAGCGGGAATTCAGAGAGCAGGACCGGGGTGAAGTCCGCCCTGCCCTCCTGGACTGTTTTACGGACGTTGTCACTAATGAAGAGGGAATTCACCCTCAGGTGCCCCTCCATCTCCGGTTTGACATAATCCGCCGGACCCACCGACAGGGCCTGGCAGATCTCCACATCTTTGAGCTTTGGCGCGTAGGCGACCAGAGCGGCCAGCAGCCTCTGGGGCACCGATACATTGCCGGTCATGAAAACACGGTTTCCGGACTTGATCGCCTTTACAGCTTCTTCGGCACTGGTCACGCGCGACTGATAGATGCTGTTCCAATCCATATTCGCCTCCTTATTTGGTAAAGCGGTAGAGATGGCGGATCTCGCCCCGGTAGGTATTGACAGCTAACTCGATCGCCGGATGTTTTGCAACCGCGCCTTCCACGCCCAGATCCGCGATGGCCAGGATATAAGGGAGCGCGGCATTGACCACCCCATGCGTAGAAGTGCGGGCCACCACCCCTGGCATATTGGGAACACAATAGTGCACCACGCCTTCGTCCACATACGTGGGATGGTCGTGGGTCGTTGGACGGGAAGTTTCGATGCATCCGCCCTGATCGATGCTGATATCGATGATTACCGAACGGGGTTTCATTTTCCGCACAGTTTCCCGCGAGACCAGGATCGGCGCCCGTTCGCCCGGGACCAGCACCGCCCCGACCAAGACATCCGCCCCTTTGCACATCTGCTCGATGTTCCGCTCGGTGGACGGCATCGTCGTCACGTAAGGAGTGCTCTGGCTCAGCTTCTGCAATGCATTCATGTCCCGGTCAAGGGTCGTCACATGGGCGCCAAGCCCGTTAAATGCCCGCGCAGCATACGTACCGGCGGTCCCGGCCCCCAAGATAACCACCTCGGCCGGGGGAACACCGGGAATGCCGCCCAGCAGCATCCCGCATCCGCCCTGGTCGCTTTGCAAGATGCGCGCCGCGACCTGGGCGGCCATGGCCCCGCCGATCTGGCTGGAGGGACGCAGGACCGGAAGGGTGCCATCCGTTTCACGGATCTGCTCGTAAGCGATGGCGGTGACCTGGTTTTTAAGAAGCACATCGATCTTTGCCTGGCGGGACGAGGCAAGGTGCAGCAGCCCCGCAACGGTGGAACCGGGGAGCAGACGGTCCATTTCTTCATCGGTCGGTCGGGCGATCTTTAACAATAATTCGACCCGGCCGAAGACCTCATCCGTGGAGTAGACAATATGCGCTCCCGCCCGTTCATAATCCAGGTCTCCAAAACCCGCGCCCAAACCAGCATCCTGCTCGACGAAAACGGTGTGATCGTGCTGGCAGAGGATCTCTACCCCAGCAGGGGAAAGGCCGACGCGATACTCGAACGGCCGACGCTCTTTAGGCACTCCGATGTTCATCTGAAACCTCCGCCTAGACCATAGCTGGCTTTGAGGCAGGCGTGGCCCTCAAAGCCATTTGTACTTGGGGCATGTCCAAAACCTTGCGAATAGCCGGCAGCGCCCAGTCGATCATTTCTTTCTCGATGAAGAGCAGCGGGGCGAACCGGTCGACGCGTTCATGGGTTTCTTCGGCACGGAGCATCATTATGCGCCCCGTAGCGTTCCTCAATTTCGATGTACTGGCGCGTGTCCATCAAGCCACTCCGAAGAGCCGGGCCAGGATCGCCTTTTGGGCATGCAGACGGTTATGGGCCTGGGGAAATATCACCGAGTGTGAACCGTCAGCAACCTCATCGGTCAGCTCGTGATTCCGGTGGGCTGGCAGGCAGTGCATCACGATAACATCCCGATCGGCCTCGCTGACCAGCTTTGCATTGACCTGGTAAGGAGGAAATATCTTTTCCCGGACAGCGGTCTCTTCTTCCTGGCCCATGCTGATCCAGGTGTCGGTATAGATGACCTGCGCCTTGCGCACAGCCTCGTGCGGTTCGTTCAGGAAAGCCAGCTTCGACCCGGTTTCGGCCGCGATTTTACGGGCGGCCTCGATCGCGGCGGTGGGAAGCGCATATCCTTCCGGGTTTGCGATCGTAAAATTCCAGCCCAGCTTGACCGCCACCTGCATCAAGGAAAGGGCAACATTGTTGCCATCCCCTACGAAAACGACTTTTAAACCGGCCCCCTTACCGAACTTTTCCTGAATGGTCAAGGCGTCCGCCATCGCCTGGCAGGGATGGCTATAATCGCTCAACCCGTTGATGACCGGTATAGATGACCATCGCGCCAGTTCAAGCACATGGGCTTGCTCAAACACGCGCGCCATGATCGCCTGGACATAGCCAGAGAGCACCCGCGCCACATCGGCGATCGTTTCGCGTGTTTCCAGGCCAATCTCGCTCGGGGAAAGATAGAGGGCATCCCCACCCATATGACGCATGGCCATATCAAACGAAACCCGCGTACGCAGACTGGGTTTCTGAAAAATCATCCCCAGCACTTTGCCTTTGAAGAGCGGGGGATTTCCCTTTTTAAAATACTCCTCTTTCAGGCGCAGGGCCAAGTCCAGAAGGTCTTGCAATTCTTGCGACGAATGGTCGTAAATATCCAGAAAATCATCCATGATTTCCTCCTGTCCGATCAGTAAACTTAAGTATCAAACGCAAAGGCAGGTTCGTCAAGTGCAAACCCACCACCATTTTCCAAGAAAGTACCACCTCAGGCCGCCGTCAAGGACGACGGTCCACGCGAAAATCCGGAAAAGAGAAGTGTGGGAAATAAGCAGCTGGCAGGCTCAGGGCGGCAGCCATATCCTCCCCATATCCAATCGGACAGACCGGGACATTGCGTTGTTGCAGTTTCTCAACTATATCCTGGTTGTCGCCCATGCCGCCGAAGGATTCAACCTTGATCAACACCAGCATCGGACGAAGATTGCGACGAAGCAGGTACTCAACCGCTAGCAGCAAGTCAGGCTGCACCGAGGGGGTAACCAGAATGACCCCGCTGCCCTGCGGTATTAATTTTGCCTGCATGGTTACCAGGCCGAATAAGGGTATTTCGCCCTGCGGCTGTAGGAAAGCCAGGGTCTCCATGATCTTCCCGACCTGGCGTTCACCTCTCTCCGCAGAAAGGATTGTGAACCGGCCGGAGGCACTGGCCAATCCAACCGCCCTGCGGGCGGCCAGGAAATACCTCGCCAGCGAGGCCGTTGCGCTGACCGCGTACTCAAAGCTGTCGCGCGGCAGGCTGACCTTAGGCCGGCGCAGCCACAACCACCCGTCTTCCATACTTACGACTTCCGCAGGTGCTGACGCCTGGACCGCGCGCTGCGCATCCAGGAACAACCAGATCTCCGCCTGGGGGTCCTGTTCGAACTCCTTGACCATGAAACGCCCACGGTGGGCGGTGCTGCGCCAATGGATACGCTTCATAGGATCACCGGGCACATATTCGCGCACACCGGCGGCATGCGGCGTGACGTCCTGGGTCTTGCTGCGGATCGTTTTGCCACCCGGCAATATACCGGGCGGGATGGGAAGCGAGGAAATCGGTACGGTCATTGGCAGCACAATCAACGTATCGTGCGCCGGAAAGCTTCGCCTGGCACGAAACACACCGAACGGGTCCCCTGAAGAGATCTCGGTCGGGCCAAGTGGAAAAGCACCACGCTGGGTGAGCAGGGTGCGGGCCATGTAGAATCGCCGCTGGTGTGCACCGACGCCGGTCAGGAGGCGGGAGCCGGAGGCCATGGCGAGAGGGGAAAGGTTGACCACCTCGATCCACAGGGAAGCTGGCCAGGAGGATTTAACCACCTCGAACCGCTCCTCGAAAATCTCCCCCATGCTTGCCCGCAAGTTGCGCGCTTCCCGCTTGATTCTGACACCCCGCAGAGAGAGGACCGTCCAGATCGCAGTTCCAATCAGGAGCAGAGCGCTCAGATAGATCAGGCGAGCGTACAAATCGGAGTCGCCGACGATCCAACCCACCACACCGATAAGGATGAGCGCAACCAGCAACCACCGTAAAACTAGCGATGGCTTCATTCTAAGCGTGAAGTTTCGAAATCTCCGCCGGGCACGGGCGTGTTCTCGAGGATCTCCTGAACGATATGGTCTCCGCTCAGTTCCTTCAAGCGTGCGGCGGGCCCCACAATCACGCGGTGAGCCAGGACGGGAACCGCGAGGGCCTTGATATCGTCCGGCAGGACATAATCACGACCCCGCATTGTCGCCAAGGCCTGCCCGGTGCGGAAAAGGCCCAGGGAACCGCGCGGACTGGCGCCCAGATAGATATCCGTATTCTGACGCGTGCGGTTGACCAGATCGACAATGTAATGTTTGACTGGAGTCGAGACGTAAATTTTTTTGATGACCTTCATTGCCTCCAGAAGTTCGCCGACTTCAACTACCGCCTCCAGGGTTTCAATCGGGTGGCGCAGCTGTTGACGTTCCAGGATTTCGATTTCTTCCGACTGGATCGGGTACCCCAGGCGCACCCGGAGCAGGAATCGGTCCAACTGAGCTTCAGGCAGTGGAAAAGTACCTTCATATTCAATCGGATTCTGGGTCGCCAGCACCATGAAGGGTACCGGCAGCGGATGCGTGACCCCGTCCACGGTGACCTGCCGCTCCTCCATCGATTCGAGCAGGGCGGCCTGAGTCTTGGGGGTTGCCCGGTTGATTTCGTCTACCAAGGTGATCTGGGCGAAAATCGGCCCGGGGTGGAACTCGAAGCTTAGCTTGGCCTGATTATAAATCGAGACACCCGTCACATCACTCGGAAGCATGTCCGGAGTGAACTGCAGGCGATTGAAGCTGCAGCCGATGGATTTGGCAAGGCTGCGCGCCAGGATCGTCTTGCCCACCCCCGGGACATCCTCGATCAATACATGGCCCTGGCACAACAGGCTGACCACAGTCAGCTCAAGCGCGGATCGCTTGCCGACGACAACCTTTTCAAGATTACGGATCATTTTTTCGCAGAATGGCTGGAGGGTATTCATTATGATCACCTCGTCGTTAATTTCGATGATATTTATATCCAGAGCCGGTCAGGACCGCTACCAGCGGGTCAGGCAGGTCCTGAACCGTTTGTTGTAACGCCGGCCAGATGATCGCCGATGTCGGCTCAACATAGAATCCAAGAGCAGCCAGCCTGTCGCGACCGGGCAGGATCTCTTCCTCCACGGTGGCCCAGACAGATCCGTGACTTGCCTTCACTGCTTGGAGCACAGCATCCCCCCGTAATGGAAAGCGTACGCACACCCCTTCGGCCAGCGTTTGATTTTCAGCGACAAAACCTAACCCGGCTGGTCCGCTGGAGTACAGTGCCCAAAGGGGGGCACAGGCCCGTGCTTGGACCCCGATCAGTTTGGGGATTCCCTGGGTCAGGCCGGCGGAGTGCAAGGCCTGGAAGCCACGGAAAAGTCCGAGAAGCAGCCCTCCCTGGCCAGCGGGAACGACGACCGCCCCGGGCTGCTGCCTATCGAGCTGGTCGTAGATTTCGTAAGCCGCGGTCGCGTAGCCGGGCAGGTTGAACGGCAGGGACGCATGACTGGCGTAAGCAGCCCCCCCGGCAGCAGCTTTTCTTACGGCCTCCGCCGCCGCGGCACGCGAACCGGCGACCAATACCAGCTCGGCTCCGTACGCTTCGATCTGGCTGCGCTTGACACCTGAGGCAGAGGCCGGGGCGAAAATCCGAGCCTTAATCCCTACCCGGGCGGAATAGGCAGCCATGGAAGCTCCGGCATTCCCGGATGAATCCTCAACCGCTTCAAGCACCCCGCGCGCTTTCATCCAGGCAGCCAGGAGGGTCGAACCGCGATCTTTGAAGGAGCCAGTCGGGTTTAGGAATTCGCATTTGAATGCAACCTCTCGACCGAACGCCTGCGCCCAGATCAAGGGTGTATTGCCTTCCCCCAGTGAAACAGGCTCGACCCCTTCGGGAAGTCCGAACGTGTGGCGGTAACGCCAGATGCCTGGCTGGTGTGGTTCGATCTTCGCCGGATCAAGATTCGAGGACGATTGGGGGGCGAAGTCGTACAGACCCCCGCAGATGGGGCAACGGTCAGCCAGTCCAACTGCCGGGTAAGCGCGTCCGCAGTTGGAACAAGCGATATCCGGATCGGAGCTCCCACGAGCTCGAGCGGTCATTGGGAGGGTTTCGGAATGTGCTCGCCTTCCACCCATACAGCGCCTTCCGGACCCACTTCCCGTTTCCAAATCGGGACGATTTCCTTTAAACGGTCAATTCCATAGTGCGCGGCCTCGAAGATGCCAGTATCCCGATGGGCAGCGGTACAGGCGATCAGCACGGTCGGTGTCCCGGGATAGAGCCGCCCGATGCGCTGTATAATGGCAATCCCCTCGAGGGACGGCCACTTCTGGCGCATCTCGCCGGCAATCTGGCGCATCATGGCCTCGGCCATGGGTCGGTAAGCTTCATACTCCAGGTATATCGTCTCGTGCGGATCATGGCGCCGGGTCACCCCCCGCACCATCCCGCTGAAAACGGCTGCCGCGCCCGTCGTAGGCAGGGTAATTTGAGCCAACAGGGCGTCGATATCGATCTGGTCTTCGGTGATCGCAAACACCTCAAGCTGTTCGCCGGTCGCCCCACCTGAGACCGGCGGGAACAGAGCCACTTCGACCCCCTCGTGGAGGAGGGTTTCATCAAAAGCAAACTCCCGGTTGACAGCGACCAAGACCGTCTGCATTGAGGCGGTTAACTCTGGGTACTGGCGGATGACTTGCTCCTTGAGATCGCGGACCGTCGCCCCCTCCAGCATGTCGATCTCGATCGATTTTCTGCCTCCGGCAAGTTCGCGCAAGGTGGCGAAGAGCAACACTTTGATAGGTTTCATCCTGCCTCGCTGGATTTTAGGCCCGGGGTTGCCCGCAGAGCTGGGTGCAGCGGCGCGTGTGACCATTATTCATTGAATACATCTCCGCTCTTCCCGCCCCGCTTCTCGACCAGGCGGATATTCTGGATCTTCATGGTCTTCTCGGCAGCTTTCGCCATATCATAGACCGAAAGCGCGGCCAAGCAAACGGCGGTCAGCGCCTCCATCTCGACACCGGTCTTTGCGGTGGTTCTGACCGTGGCTGTAATGACCACCCCGGGCAGCTCTGCATCCAGTGACAGGTCTACCGCGATGTGGGTGAGCGGTACTGGATGAGCCAGGGGGATCAGGTCTGAGGTGCGCTTTGCAGCAGCGATCCCGGCGATCTGAGCCACGCTCAATACATCCCCTTTCTTCATGGAACCCGCCCGGATCAGGTCGAGTGTTTCTGTCTTCATCACCACTTCGCCTTTGGCGATCGCCAGGCGCTTGGTATCCGGCTTGTCGCCCACATCCACCATGCGGGCACGGCCAGCTTCGTCGAGATGGGTAAGCTTGGGTGAGGTCATAGTCGAATTATACCCAAAGAAGTCCGGTTTCTCCAAAGAATAAGCATTTCTGAGTATAATCCATTCAGATGGAACTCAATAGCGCCGGCCGCTCGAAGGATAGTTATACCGTCCAAATTCCTGTTTACGAGGGGCCGCTGGATCTGCTCCTACAGCTGATCGAGCATGCTGAACTGGACATCACGGCTGTATCCCTGGCTGAGGTCACCGACCAGTACCTGGCCCATATCCACCAGATGCAGGTACCGGCCGATGAGATCTCGGCCTTCCTGGTGGTCGCCGCAAAATTGTTGCAGATCAAATCCGAAGCGCTGCTGCCGCGGCCGCCGATCCATGAAACCGGTGAGGTCAATCTGGGTGAAGCCCTGGCCCAGCAATTGCGGATCTATAAGCGCTTCAAGGAATTAGCCACCTGGCTTGACGGCCGTACAGAGCATCACCTGCGGACCTTACTGCGGGTCGCCCCGCCTCCGAAGATTGAAAGCCACTTGGATCTTTCCGATATCACCTTGAACGATCTCCGCTCCGCTGCGGAGGCGGTTTTTGCTGAGGAAGCGGAAAAACAAGCGCTCGGGACGGTCATCTCAGCCCCGCGGGTCACGATCCGGGAGAAAATCCTATGGATCGCCCACCAGCTGCAGGTTGAGCGTCGATCCACTTTCAGCCGCCTGATCGGTGAAAAACCCACCCGCCTGGAGGTGGTCGTCACCTTCCTGGCCCTGCTCGAATTGGTCAAACGCTATCGTGTCGCTGCCAGTCAGGAGGGCCTGTTCAAAGACATTCAGATTGTAAAGTTGGAAGAGTGGGGAGAAGCCGAAGAGTTGGACCTCGAATTCGAATGAGCTAGATCTGTTCCAGAAAGCCAAGTAACGCTTGATTAAATGCCTCGGGCTGATCGATGGTCACTGCATGTCCTGCGTTGCCGATGACCACCTGCCGGGCTCCCCAGATGCCTTCGACAAGCTTGCGCTGGGAGACCGGCGGGACGGTGGTATCGTTCTTCCCCGTCACCACCAAGGTGGGTATTTGGATCTCGTTGAGTCGCCTCATGGAATTGAACAATCCTAATGCGCGCATGGCGCTCCGATAGGCGCGCGGATCCGCTTTTTCAATAGAAGCAATCAACAGGGCGCGCAGCTCTTCGTTCTGAGGACCAGGGAAAATCCGCCCGGCCACATATCTCGCCTGAGCCGACAGGCCCAGCGCACTGACCAGAATGAAGCGTCGCAGGAAATACAGCCAGCCATCCAAACGCTCCGGACGCATTACGGAAAATGTGCTGACCAACACCAGGGCACGGGTCAGCTGCGGAAAATCCAGGGCGATCTGCTGGGCAATCGTCCCACCCATCGATAGGCCGACTACCGCCACCGGACCCGTCCGCAGGTCCTCGAGCAGGCAAGCCATGGCTTCCGCTTCCCGGCGGATGCTCCAGCCACGTCCGTCATAGGGGGATGATCCGAAACCTGGAAGGTCCGGGGCGATCGGACGATACCCTCTCCCCATGAGCGCGGGGAATTGCATGGTCCATGAATCCGCACCCGCCCCCAGACCGTGAAGCAGGAGCACTGTCGGGCGTCCATCCGGACATGGGTCGAGAAAATGCACGGAGGCCATCTTACGACGTGCGAATCCCCCAATGAATGGTCTTCCATACCTGCTGGATATGCGCATGATCGTGTTCAGCCGTGAATCCCACCAGTTCCTGCAAGGTCGTCGGGCCAAAAATAGCATGTCGGGAGGTGCGGGACCATTCTGTCTCGAGACCACCCAGCATCGTCAGGGTTTCCTTGCGCGCAGCGACAAAATCGGCAAGCGCCTGACGCCCATCCTGTTTGGAATACTGGCGCTCCTGGACCCAGCGGTCAGTAACCTCCCCGGCAATAAAAGGATCTGGTTCCTTCAACACTCTGCGGAGACGCGGTTGATGGACTTCGCGCTCCACATCCCGCAAATGGCACATGATCTCAGTCAGGCACCATTCCCCAGGTTGCGGGATCTGCAACCAGGTGTCTGAAGATAGGGTTGCGGTCAGGGTTGCAAGGGCAGCCGGGGTGGCCCGCAGACAGGCCATGAATGCCCGAGGGGTCTGGAAGGAAAACTGGAGCGTGCGGGTATCCACCTGTTCCAACCAGCCTTGGAACGAGGCCAGGGTGCCCTGGGGGACCTTGGAGAATTCACGGGAGAAGTCGCCGTCCTTCCTAACCCAGAACATCGGAAGGCCGACGGCCTGGGTCGGTTTGACCTCCCTCTCCAGGTCGTCCCCGACCATCACGACCGGATCCTCCGGCCAACCGAGCTGAGCCAGAACCTCCGGATAATAAGCCAACCTCTCTTTAGTGAAGTGGAAGCTCTCGTAGGATGTCACGATAGCAAAAGGATATTTCTCCGGGGGCAGGCCGGCCCAGCGCAGGCGGTGATGAACGGCCTTTAATGGAAACAAAGGATTGGTCGCGATCACCACCCGGTGCCCTTGCGCTAAGCCCCACTCCACCAAGTGGACCGCCTCCGGGACCTTTTTCGTCAAGGAACCCAGAGCGGGAAAGGAGACATCATAAAAACGGTCAATGGCTGGTTGAATCACGGAGCGATCTACCCCGAGTCTTGGAAAGAACTGGGCATCAAAGACTTCGCGCAGCAAGAGAGCAGGGTCCTCATTCGCCATCATGGCCCGGGTCCCCGCCATCAGGGCCGCGAGCATCTTCTCCGGATCCACCCGGTCGGCCAGGGCCGTGGATAGGGCCTGGAAGTAAGCCGGAATAAAAGCGGCCATATTGGACTCGAGCAGGGTATCGTCGAGGTCAAACAGCAAGGTAAAGGTCATGGATGGATATCGAAAACCGGCGGGAGGGGGTGGCACTCGCCACAGCCGATGTGGGGGTCAAAACCGGAACGATTGGTCTTCTCACAGAAAGGGGTCACCTTGACACGACGCCGGAACCCAGCCGTCGGCGGCCGGTTTACTTCGGCACGCAATTTCATGAACGTGCAGGCATTCGCTTGGAGGATAGATGGGACCGGGCAGGTCCGGCACAGATTACCGCTCCAGGGAGGACCGACCAGGCGGCATTCTTCATGCTGACGACCGCGGTAGTAGTCACCGTAAAAATAGGTGCATTCGGTCCCGGCAGGTGTCTTCATCGTTGGGATAAGTGAATCAAGGCCACCGGTCGGAATAGGGTAACGCGCTCGTCAACCGGCTTCGAACAGAAGTCGCGCAATGGGTTACACCCGGGTGACATAGGTCCCGGTACGAGTGTCTACTTGAATGGTATCCCCCTCTTTGACAAAATTCGGCACCTGGACCTCGACTCCGGTTTCCACCCTGACCTTTTTCGTCACACCGGTGGCGGTATCGCCGCGGACGGCAATATCGGCATGGACGACCTTCAAGTCGACCGAGGTGGGCAATTCAATATCCAGGGCTTCGCCGTTATAGAAGGTCAATTTGCATTCCATGCCTTCCTTGAGGAAACCAGCGGCATCGCCGAGGATATCCGCCTTGATCGCGGGTTGATCGAAGGTCTGCTGATCCATGAAATAATAGAATTGATCATCCTTATAAAGGTACTGCACGTTATGGTAATCGAGACGCGCCTCCTGGACCTGGCTGCCGGAGATGAAGGTCTTCTCCAGGGTTGAACCGGTGCGCAGATTGCGGGCCTTGATGCGGATCGTGGCATTGCCACGGCCCGGTTTGTGGTGAGCATATTCCAGGACGCGCCAGAGGTTGCCATCCAGTTCGAAGGTGACACCTTTCCGTAGATCATTGACATCGATCATAACAACTTCCTCTAGGAAAAGAATTGCAAACGGGCGGGATTATACTGCCACTACACCGAGCATGGCAAGGGGCATTCAATGATGCTGTTCAGCATCGGGCTCCCCTCTAAGCAGCTCTACCGCGTGGGGGAGGACCGGCAGGACCAGCTGGATATTTTCCAGCGCACCTTTCGGGCTGCCAGGCAGGTTGATGATCAGCACTTTGCCGCGAATCCCGGCGACGGCCCGGGAGAGCATGGCATGCGGTGTGACTTTCAAACTTTCCTGGCGCATGGCCTCGACCAGCCCGGGGGCCTCGCGCTCGATCACGGCCCGTGTGGCCTCTGGGGTGATATCGCGCAGGCTGAACCCCGTGCCGCCGGTGGTGAGGAGAATATCCAGATCATCCTGATCGACCCAGGTAGACATCGTCTCCTCTAGAACGACTCGCTCATCTGGAACGACTGCCTGTCGAACCACCTGCCATCCCTGTGCGGCGATCAGGTCCGCCAGCGCGGGCCCAGATAAATCCGGGCGTTCCCCGCGAGCAGAACGATCAGAGACGGTCAGAATCGCGAACCGCAGTGCCATTTAACCAAGGTCCTTTCAATAGATGAAGACTGTGTCCATTCGTTCCCAACCGCGGCGCTTATAAAACGTGATGGCATTCTCGTTATCGATAGTGACCAACAGGTAACAACGAAGGCAACCTTTAAGCCGCAGACGGTTCTCCAATTCACCCATCAACTTCTCGCCGATGCCGCTCCGGCGGTAGGATTCCTCCACCGCCAGGTGATAAACCATGCCGCGCCGGCCGTCGAAGCCTCCGCACACAGTTCCGATCAGCCGGCCGTCCGCCTCCGCCACCAGGAACAGATCGGGGTCGCGTTGGAGTTTCTTCTGGATCTCGCCGGGTTCATCGGAGCGGCGTACATGGATACCCGGCCCCGCACCCTCCCAGAGTTGGCGAGCCGCGTCATAATCCTCCGGGAAATGGTATTCTCGTATGCTGAAATGGTTCATCAAACCTTTTTAGCGTTGAGCTTATGGATCAGGTCTTCCGGCATAAATGGCTTGAGCAGAAAGCCGTCAGCGCCCGCAGACAAGCATTCCTCGGTCCGATCGATACCGGATGTCATCAGGACCCGGACCTTCTTCAAGTCAGGAGACAGGCGGATCTGGCGGAGGAGCTCAAGGCCGTTCCGGTCGCCGAGGTATATATCCAGCAAGACCACATCCGGTTTTTCCCGTCGAATGGTTTCCAAGGGGTCACCTTTTTGATCCATCAGGGTGGCCACCTGGAAGCCCTCCATCCCCAACAGCGTTTTCAACAGGGAAACCATGGTGTCATCGTCTTCGGCCAGGAGAACTTTGAGCATTGACTCTCTTTCCCTTTTTTATGGATTTTGTCCGGTGACCAACTGGCCGCGACTTCTCGAGCGCCACCTTCAGGACATCCGCCACCGTATCGGCAAAAACAAAGGTCAGTGACTTTTTAATCTCCGCCGGGACATCCTCCAGATCCGGCTCATTGCGCCGAGGCAGGATGACCGTATTGATACCGGCGCGGTGGGCAGCCAGCATCTTTTCCTTGATCCCGCCGACCGGCAGAACCTGGCCGCGCAAAGTGACTTCACCGGTCATGCTGACCCCCCTCTTGATGGGTCTACCAGAAACCAAGGAGACGAGGGCGGTAGTCATGGCGACACCCGCCGATGGTCCATCCTTGGGCTGGGCGCCTTCGGGGATATGCAGGTGGATGTCGGTTTTATCAAAGAAATCCTTGTCCAGACCCAGCTGTTCTGCATGCGAACGCACGTAGGAGAGAGCTGCCCGGGCCGACTCTTGCATCACATTGCCCACTGATCCCGTAATCTGGAATCCCTTGGCCCCTGGCATGCGGGCCGCTTCAATAAAAAGAATGACGCCACCGAAGGGGGTCCATGCCAGGCCCGGCACAACACCTGGAATCGATGTGCGTACATCGAGTTCTTCCGTCTCCAGGAATATAGGATGGCCGAGCAATTCCCGGACGATTTTGGGGGATACCCGGCCGGGCGTCTTTTTCCCTTCGGCAACCCGTGTGCCTACCTTGCGGCAGATGGCGCCAATCTTCCGCTCCAGGTTCCGCACGCCCGCCTCCCGGGTATACAAGTTGATGATGGTTTTAAGCGCATCCCGGGTAAAAGAGACTTCGTTGGGATGCAAACTGTTCTCCCGGATCTGGCGGGGAACGAGGTAGCCTTTGGCGATGGCAATCTTTTCGCTTTCCGTGTAACCGGAAAGATGGATGATCTCCATGCGGTCCACAAGGGGAGCGGGAATGGTCTCCAGCTGGTTGGCAGTCGTGATGAAGAAGACCTGGGAGAGATCGTAGGAGACTTCCAGGTAGTTATCCCGGAAATCGACATTTTGTTCTGGGTCGAGCACCTCGAGCAGCGCGGACGCCGGGTCGCCATGGAAATCAAAGGTCAACTTATCCACCTCGTCGAGCATGAAGACGGGATTCCGCGATTCGATGCGTCGTAAAGCTTGCAAAATCCGGCCAGGCATGGCTCCGATGTACGTGCGGCGATGGCCGCGAATCTCGGCTTCGTCCCGCATCCCGCCCAGTGAAACCCGGATGAACTTTCGATCCATCGCACGCGCAATCGACTGGCCGAGGGAGGTCTTTCCAACTCCAGGCGGACCGATAAAGCACAGGATGACACCTTCACGCTCACGGCGGATCGCATCCCTGGTTGGCAGCTTAACTTCATCCCGGCGTTCCAGGCGTAGTTTCCGGATGGCCAGAAATTCCAGGATGCGTTCCTTTACATCCTGAAGACCATAATGATCCTGGTCGAGGATCTTACGGGCATGGGCAACATCCAAATTATCGGTTGTGCCCTGTGACCAGGGCAACGTAATCAACCAGTCAAGATAGGTGCGGATGACCCCATATTCGGCAGCGGAGGTCGGCAGCCTGGAGAGACGATCCAGTTCACGCTCTGCCTGCTTATTGGCCTCTTCAGGCATCCGGGCCATCACGATCTTCTTACGGAGCTCTTCGACTTCGACCGCCTGTTCGTCCCTCTCGCCCAGTTCCTTCTGGATGGCCTTCATCTGTTCGCGCAAAAAGTAATCGCGCTGGACCTTTTCAATTTCGGAGCGGGCTTCGTTCTGAATCTTTTGACCCAGTTGAAGGACTTCCGCTTCACGGACCAGGAAATCGACCAGTTTCTCCAGCTTCGCTTTGGTCGAGTCAAGCTCCAGCAGCGTTTGGGCATCCTTCAAATCAATACGCTGGAAATTCGCGATGGTATACACCGTTTGAAGCGGGTCCTCGAGAGTGCTGATCGAGGTTACCAATTCGCGCGGAATGGAAGGCGTCAGACTCGATATTTGTTCGAATTGGTCCCGGGCGGAGCGCGCCAGGGCATCGATCTCCAAGCCGGTTTCAACAGTTTCCGGGAGAAGCTGGATGCGGGCTTTCAGGTAGGGCTGCTCTTGAATGAAATCCTGCAGCCGAAAGCGCACCAGCCCCTGGACCAACAGACGAATGGTGTTGTCCGGAGCACGGAAGAGGCGGTGGACGGTAGCGATCGTCCCGATGGAGTATAGATCCGCCGAACCGGGGTTTTCCAATTCCGGATCCCGAGCCGCAACCAAACCGACCAGCTTGTCCGTTGTCGCCGCGACCTCATCCACCAGCTGGATGGAACGCGGTTGGCCGATGGTCAGGGGGACGGCGGTCGACGGGTAAACCACGACCCCGCGCAGGGGCAGGATGGGCAGCTCATCCGGATATTTGACCGTCTCCCCCTCAACAGGCGCGTTGTGGGTTTCCACTTTCTGAGGTTCTTCCTTTTTCTGAAGTTTGGTAAAGATCGAGGGCAGAAGCAGATCCTCGATCGATAAATCCGCATCTTCCATCCACTCGAAAATGCCCTGTGAGGGAGAATTCCAACGCCTGGCGGACATTAGCTGGTTATTAACCTCGGATATTGATGTCGACTGGCTTGATCTTGGGGAACAGTACGGTTAGAAAGCCATCCTCGTACTCCGCTCCCGCCTGATCCGTGTTCACGCCAGGCGGCAGTTCGATCTCCGTGCTAAACTCGCCATATCTGATTTCCATTTGGTGATACGCCCGGCGCTCGGCCGAGTCGACGCGCACGCCACTAATTACCAGGAAATTCTTGTCCACATTAATGGAAAAATCCGACTCCCGCATCCCGGCCACTTCCAGCCGGACGACAAAACTGGCGGAAGTTTCATAGACATCCGCGGGTGGGCTCCACGAATAGGAACGGACATTCACCTGCCAGCCGATCGCTCGCATGGCAGGGGAGGCTCTTTCACCGGAGGCTTCGGGTTTCCAGATGAGCGTGGTCATTTTCCCCGCTCCTTATTCCGACAATGCAGCCTCGGCCCGGTCCAGGACTTCCTGGTAATTGGGTTCTTCACCGAGGGCGGGCATATAAGCTGCATAGATGATGTGACCGGCGCGATTGATAACAAAAACCGCCCGGCGCAGGACACGGCTCTCCTTGATCAGACAGCCGTATTTCGTGCCAAAATCACCAGTCAGATGGTCCGAGAGCACGATCACCTGGTCAACCCCGGCGGCTCCGCACCAACGTTTCTGAGCATACGGCAAGTCGGTGCTGATGACCAAAATCGCAATATCTTTTCCCAGAGCTGCGGCTTCCTGGTTAAAACGCCGTGTCTCGCGGTCGCAGACTTCTGTATCAAGCGAGGGAACCGCCGCGATAATCCGGACTTTACCCGCCGTGTCCGCTAGACCATTGAATGGGGACCATTCGAGATTCTGAACGGAGAACTCAGGAGCGGGATCCCCCACTCGCAGGTCAGAACCAATGACAGTTGCTGACTGCCCTCTGAACTTAATGATCCCAAAACGTTCGGATGTCATCTTTTACCTCCTTTGAACCATTAAAAAATGGAGCGCCCCTGGCGGGACTCGAACCCACAACCTTGTGCTTAGAAGGCACCTGCTCTCTCCGCTTGAGCTACAGGGGCACGAGTTAGGTTTTGACCACTCAAAGCCACCGAGGTAAGTGGTCGTTTTGATTATGTCCTCGAAGGCCAAAAAACGCAAGGGCTTTTTATTTCCAAAATGCGCTGAAAGCGCGACAATATAAGCGGAGGGAATATGACTGACACAAATTTTGATGCCATGAAAACCCTATACGACCTATTCAAACACCTTACCACAATAGACACCGGAGCTATTGTCATTCTCGCCACTTTCGTAACCTTCTTCTCAGGCTTGAAAAGCTATGGAAGCACTACGGCGAATTGGTGGGTCATAGCTTGCGTAATAGCACTTATTCTGTCCCTTATAAGTTGTGTTTTTGGAATGGCTGGTGTAACAATAAGCATGGGCATAGTAGGTAATCGGCAATTTAGCCAAGGAATTAAAGATTTATCTGCGGATGTCACGGGAATATTTTTCGCTATTTCCCTTGGCGTGTTCGTAATTGGCTTACTTTGTTTAGTGGCTTTTGTGATTGTTAATTTATGGGTGTAATCCACAGTATTAGCAGTCCCCGACCGCGTTAAGGGAAAAATCAGGTAAATAATCCGGGTAATAAATCAGGTAATAATCAGGTAAATGCTAAACCGGGTAAATATCTTAGCAATCCCAAAAGTGTGACACTTCCCCGTCCCGTTAGTCGTCTTTTGCTACAGCGTTCGTCCTGGAGTCTCCTAGAGTCATCTGTGGGTAATATTCGCCAGCCGGGTGACTTCGGTCTGGGGTGGGGAGGTGGTCGAATAGGACAGGGTTAGTATGCTTTCGATAAGAATTGTTACCATAATACTGTTTAGCCGATTAGAACCGTCTGCAAAGAGCCTGAAATACTGCGCATATATATACCATCCGACCATCGCTACCATCGCTGTTCCGACCATCGCTCAACACATTGAGCCTTGAAACTAGCGACATCGCGCCAAAAAATTTAGACACGCGCCACAAGATGCCCCGGCACGTCCAATACTATATATCATACATAGGTGGAAGTTAGCCCGCTTAAATCTCTGACCCCATTTTCCCCTTTTTGAAAAAAGAAGCCCGGAGAACCATTGAGTTTTTCCGGGCTTTGGTTTTACCGCTAACCAATCTCAGCAGTACGAAGTTCGTGCAGGAAGTCATACAAGA